>OQVL01001458.1_pt1 | contig 14171 bp, 12 predicted proteins | sample 1691501 | NCBI WGS metagenome assembly OQVL01 (sample SAMN03418253, study PRJEB22391) | human gut metagenome | biome: human-gut; feature: organic feature; material: feces | host: Homo sapiens | place: Tanzania | collected 2013-01
CAGCCATCTTAGGTGCCTTAGCGTCCTCAACAGCACAGTCAGTAATCATTTCCTCTGGCTTAATCTTCATAGCAGCCAATACCTCAGGCTTAACTGGCTTTGGAGTCTTACCGAACTTGCCACGAGCCAAATCACGAACCTCATTAGGAACCATAGAGTAACGAGGCTGGCCATTAGCCTGCATAATTACGTTCATAGTAGCCATAGTACCAACAATCTGAGAAGATGGAGTTACCAATGGAGGGAAGCCCAGATCCTCACGTACACGAGGCATCTCATCCAGCAGCTCCTGATACTTGTCAGCAGCGCCCATAGCCTTCAGCTGATTTACCAAGTTGGACAGCATACCACCAGGAATCTGGAAATCCAGAACCTTTGGATTTACATCGAAGTAACCAGGCAGGTTAAATTCCTTCATGATATCTTTCTTTACCTGCAGGAAGTGCTTAGCAATAGGATCCATAGCCTGACGATCCAGCTTGGTGTCTCTCTCAGTGCCTTCCAGAGTAGCTACGATGGTCTCAGTACAAGGCTGAGAAGTATCATTTGCCAGTGGGGACAATGCACAGTCGATAATATCAACGCCTGCTTCAATAGCCTTCAGATAGGTCATGGAACCAAAACCGGAGGTATAATGGGTATGCAGCTCGATTGGCAGATCTACAGCAGCCTTCAGTTTGCGAACCAAATCCTCAGCAACATAAGGCTTCAGCAAACCAGACATATCCTTGATACAGATGGAATGAACACCCATCTCCTGCAATTCCTTGGCCAGCTCTACGAAAGTCTCATTGGTGTGGAATGGGCTTATAGTATATACCAAGCAGCCCTGTACATGTGGCTTTTCCTTAGCCTTCAATGCAGCATCAATAGCGGTACGCAGATTGGTAACATCGTTCAGCGCATCAAAAATACGGAATACACCAACGCCATGCTCAGAAGCCTTTCTTACGAAAGCACGAACCACGTCGTCAGAATAATGGTTGTAGCCCAGCAGATTCTGGCCACGAAGCAGCATCTGGATAGGAGTATTCAGATGTGCCTTCAAGGTGTCAAGGCGCTCCCAAGGGTCCTCATTCAAGAAACGCAGGCAGGTATCATAGGTTGCACCGCCCCATGCCTCAAGAGCATTGTAACCGATTTTGTCCAAAGCAGAAAGCATTGGCAGCATCTGCTCGGTACGCATACGTGTTGCCAAAAGGGACTGATGAGCATCACGCAATACGGTTTCGGTAATCTTTACAGGACCAAAATTTGTTGCACTAGTGGACATATAAAACATCTCCTTAAACATAAAATATACTTACTTTATAACCCCGAAAAACTCCAATGTTACCCCTAACAATCTCTATAAATCAAGTATAAGGTCTTTGGATTTTATTGTCAACAAAAACTATAAATATGAATTATTTTTTCATAATTTGTATAACAAATCGTCTCTTTGAAAGAACAAAATTTCAATTGTGTCAAAATTAAAACATATCCGTGCCCTATTAGCACAGAGAATTAGTTGGTCTTTACTCTAAAAGTCCTAATAACAGCAAGATATCAAATTATTTCAAGAGTGACATAACTTTTTATTTTTTTAGAAGCCATCACAGCTTTATATTACTTGGCAAAACTTACTATTAATCAACCTTATCTACAATTTCTATTCTATCCAGCACATTTTTCATATTCTCTCGAAAGCCTACCAGATAAGCCTGACGCAGCTCTGCCTGGCGTTCCTTTTCCTCTGGAGTCAGTCCTAATGACCGTTGCTTTCTTGATAATTCATTAATTTCATTTATCAATTCTTTTGTAATCATATATTACTCCTTTAGATTATCATCCTTACGGGTTAATTTTCCTCAATAGGAGGATAGCTGTCCAAAATGCCCTGGCAGCCTGCCAAAACATCTCTATAGGTTGTTTCAAAATCCCCAGTGTACCAAGGATCTGCTACCTCTCCAGCAGGTTCACCAGCATAGGATAGCAAAAGTTTCACTTTGTTATCTCTGTCAAAATCAATAATCCTGCTAATACCCCACAGATTTTCCTTGTCCATAGCCACAATTAAACCGTAATAACGATAATCATTCTTGGTCATCTGCACCGCCTGACGACTGACAAAAGGAATCCCCTTGGCCTGTAATATGGCCTTGGTACCATGATGAATATCGTGACCAATCTCCTCCTGACTGGTAGCCGCAGAAGCAATTTCAAACTCCTTCTCCCGACCAGCCTTCCTAACCAAATCCTTCATAACAAATTCCGCCATTGTAGAACGACAAATATTGCCGTGGCAGATAAACAAAATCTTATTCATGTCATTTTCCTTTCCTGAAATGCTCTAAAATACCCCATTATGCTTTTATGCATATTAGTATAATACCATAAATAGACAGCAAAAAGCCACCTGCAGATTTTCCACAGGTGGCTTTTTGTAAGCATTATACTATTTTAAAACCATTATAAAAAATTTTATTTTGGCAGGATTTTTCTAGTTTGCATAGAATGATTACGCTAAGGATTTGTGGTTATTTTCCAAAAGGAGGCACTACCATGTGTGATAAGATTGATGATGAGTATATTGATTTTTTAGAAAACTATTTATCTAATGTTTTAACAGGTCAAATGTATGCTGATGTTGATACTGTATCTATTGAAAAATATCTAACGGAAATGAAAGATTCAACAACTGGGAAGGAACTATTATCTCAGGCTAACTGTGCTGATCTTCTAAGTGATGAGGCTAAGGAAATTATTGATGAAAGATTACAAAAATCAAACTGCGATACCCATGAACTTATTATAAGGCTTAGGTATTGCTTGCAAATGACTTTAAAAAGGGATTTTGAGATTGTCTCTTCCTTGCATTCGAAAGTTCTTGATTTGTGTGCATAAAATGCCCTCTACCCTCATTATTACTGACTTTATACAGTTTTTCTGCATAAAGTGCATATTAGTCTTCCGAAAATAAATTTAGAAAATTTTTTAAAAATTTTCATTCTTGCTGATTGTACTTTTGTCTTTTTATACAAGATATTAGATTTTTTATTATAATTTTATGGAATTTTCGTCTTTCTATGCACGTCATATTTACACATTTCCATTATAGACGGATATTTATTATGGTATATTTATTCACCTATATACCGCAGCTGCTGGGCTATGATATGGCGCTTGTAAACTTGTTAAAATTAATATATAATATGTTTAACTAAAGCAACATTCAGTATCCAGTTCTAAAAAAACTGAAGAAGGCAATAGCTACCTCTCAAAAAATCCCAACATAAAGTAAGGTGATTCCTCAAATCTATGCTAAGGTACGTTTTCAAACACTTATTATATCTCAAGAAAATAAATATAGGGACAAGGTGGAAAAAATGATGGAGAAAAATTCTGAAAAAAAGCGTTATCCCATTAATTCATTTATTTTTAGGGTAAGTATTCATTACAATGACTATTTTCCCAAAGACAAGTTTTTATCATATGTAGAAAACGAAGATTTCGTTAATTCCTGCGTAGAATGTAAGAATACTTGTCACTACTATCTAGATATTACACTGCCCTGCGAATACAAATATAAATATCTTCAGGAGGACATAACCAGTGTTTTTCCCAGCCTGCTCCATATCAACACCGGAGTCATTAGCTATGAGCTGTGCCGTCCTAAAGAGATAATCCAGCAGTAAATAAACCTGTTAAAACTATGTAAATAACAACTTTCAATTTTTATAATGTAAAACACCAACAGCTATCATCGAATCAGGATGATATATGTTGGTGTTTTCTATAACGTCAGATGGAGATATCTTTATTTTTTAGGAAATAGCAAATTAATAAATTCTCCGTAATTATTTTCTATTTCTTTAGCGGTCACAGCCACCAGACTATATAGAAGCTGACAGGATATATTGTCTTTTTCATAGGGAATACATACATCCAAAATCACTGACAAATCTGGCGTTAAGTAATATTTAAATAGTTTGCTTTTATTATTCAATCTCATAATCAAATTAAAGATTTCATAATAATTATCATCCGTAATGGCATGGACTGCAATATTAACCCTGATCATGGCATAAATTGTGTCATCAATAATAATTCCCAGAGGAATTGACTGCCCATTCAAAATTAAGGATGTCCGAAAAATCACACTATCGTGTTCATCATGCAATTCCTCGAATTTAAAGCTATCTACATTGTTTTCTTTGAGATATGTGGCAAATTTCCTTGCTTCGCTATTCATATACTCGATTCCTTTCAAAAAAAGAGTGCGGAGAAAATCAAATCCCCGCACCATATTCTCCTTAGTATTAGAACTTGAAGGCTATATTGGCCATAATATCATTACTATGCTGATTGCTATTAGCACTATAACGATAGCTCAAGCCCCATTCCCAGGAATCACTTTCCTGCTTTACACCCAGGCTGCCCACAAAGGCAGAACCATAGGAGGCATCATAAGCAAATACATCCTCTGCATCTATGCCGCATGCCTGTACTCTCATATCGGCAGAGCGCCCACCGAAAACAGGTACATAGGCAAGATCTGCATAGAAACTGGTTGTATGTTCAGGACTCTTGCTTTCATAAATATACCCTACACCAAATGGCAAGCTAAAGAGGTCCTTGCCTTCTGGATGGTATCTGAAAGCCTCAGAACCCTTCCAATAACCTGAATATCTAGGCGTACCAACATGGCTATAACGCAGGCCAATATGAGGTACAATAGCACCATGCCCATCATCGCCCTGTGGCAGTCTAAATTCATTGGTAATACCCATAGTAAATACGTCTGTCTTTGGTTTAGCATGGAAGATGCCATTAACATCATGCTCTGTGTGATAATAACCCACATCAAAAAGCATATTGTTATTGCCTGTATTCAGACTTCCATACCAACTTACGCCCTTGGTATTAAAATCATCATTTTCCCAAGCACCATCATTTGAGCCTTTGCCATAACTAAAGGCAAAGCCATGATGGAAAGAATCAACAGCTGGCAGATCGTAGCCTACGGTAACACCATTGAAGCTGCTATCATAACCGGTAGACATACCGCCAATATCCAAGCTATCTACAGAACCATTTCTGTGACCGTATTTAATCCATGCCTGATCGGACTTGACATCAGCACCATTAAAGACGGACAGATGCCCCTGTGCCTGCTGAGCAAAATCCAAGCTGTGCTCTACAGCAGCTGCTGTTGCACCAACTGTTTCTGCTGGCTGAGCAGCTACATTAATCAATGCTGTAGACATACTGTCAGAATACAGACCATTGGTTGCCTGAGCAATGAACTCAGAGGCAGGACTCTTGGCCTTTTCTGCTGCGCTAAAGGTCATCTTATCTACAATATTAGGTAGGACGGCTCCTGGCAGAGCTTCCTGCAATTTCTTGCGGGAGGCAGTTATGGTTCTATCAGTATTAAGGGTAGCACTAAACAATTTGCCTGTAATAATATTAGAATGATTCTCATACCAGCCCTTAGCATCTGCTACATTTGTGAAATCAGCTATCTTATAAGTACCACCAGTGGAAACATTATCCAGATACAGCTTGGCACTATCAGCAACCTTCAAGATATCTCCTTTCAAGGCTGGACTGCCAGCAAGGGTAGAAGCATCCACCATCAGCAGGGAATTATCTGCAAACTCTGCTGTATTAGCCACAGCAGAATTTGCTGTTACATCCGTTGCTGTGCCATCCACCTTTATACCACCAGTAGCATCTACTGTTACTGGCTTGGCCAGATACAGGGCAGCTGAGATATCATTCTCTCCCCACTTCAAACCTGTAGCCCCAAAGGCGGCAATAGCCTTTGAACTGTCTGCCGTACCAAGGCTGGCCAAGGAATTGCGTCCTACGGTCAAAAGATAATTCACATTGCTAGAGGACTCTAAAGCAAACTGAGAGGCATCACTAATCGTAGCGCCATCCTTCCAAACAGGATCCAGGAAAACCTTGGTGCCTGTCAGAATAGCATTATTATCCCCACTGATAAGCATCTTACCAGCTGAAGCGTCATTACCAATCAGAATGGTTGAACCGGTATCACTAGTAATATCAGTATTGTGAACAGTACCGTTTACCTGCATGGTTGCCCCTGTCAGCTTAATACCACCTTCGGTAGAGAGCGCTGAGCCACTGCCAACACTTATCTTAGTGTCAGCTTGAGCATCAACCTTTCCTACGGTTAGCTGACCAGCTTCAACAGATATTTCAGAATTTGCATCTGTCAGGGTTACATCACCTGTCAGACGGTTCTCTACATCAAATCTGCCCAAGGTCAGCTTACTGCCGCCCTGTATCTTTACATCTACACTCTTGGCAGGCTTCTCATTATCTACTGTAATCAGTTCCCTGTTATTGGCATTACTGCCCAAATACAGATTTCTACCATCCTGAATGGTAACGCTATTGGCACTGCCATCTGTAGTGCTAGCCATATTAAGATATGTAGCATTAAGCTTATTTACAGTAGAGTCGCCACTATTTCCTATAACAATATTTTGCTTAGTAGTTGTTACACCAGCAGCATAGGAATCATCTGGTACAGCAGTAATATCCCGGGCCACATCCACTTTGCTGGCTGTGTCCTTAACAACTACCTCCGTAGTACCATTGTCGGCAGCCTTGATTAAGGTATTGGCTTTTTCCAAATAAACAACATTATATTTGTCATCATCTAAAAGCAATTTACCTGCCTCGAACTTAATAGCAACGTTGGCATCCTGACGTACTGCCTTGGGATCATCCGTCTGGCCTTCTGCACCTAGGCCTCTGTCAAAAATCTGGGCAGAATTGGCTTCAAGGGTTCCCTTTTGAGTAAGGATAATATAATTATCCCCTGATATGTTTTTTCCATTTTCCCCTATCCAATTACCTGTATTAAATTCGGTATTTCCTATCAATTTAAGAATGGTATTTACATTGGCATCCTTCACATCACCTATGCGAATCTTTCCATTACCTTCATTTCCCTCCGGCAAAGCACCTTGACCACCATAAAGATTCTCAGCCTTAACCAAGACGACGCCATTGGTAAATATAATATCACCAGCCTCAGCCTTAAACTGAACATTGGTCATATCAGTAACACTACCATCATTGTCCTTGAAGGAACTAGGATTGTCCCAATCAACATAGCCCGCGGCTATATTAACAGTGCCACCTTCTGCATCATCTTCCCCATTTGGGCCTGGACCATAGACTGATCGGATTGTCATGGGCTGAATAGTACTCTTATCCCTGACAGAAATTGCCAGCCAGCCTTGGCCTTCAGCACGCAATTCCTTATATTTGGAATTGCTGTCAAGGGATAGGAGATTTTTTTCGTCAGTCTTGACCTGAACAATCTCCCCAGCGTCTTTGGAGGATTCTGCAGCCTCTCTATCTAACACAGCTTGATAGGCAGGATATCTCTGTGCCAATTCCATTTTGTACTCTTTAAGAGTTTGAGCCTGCGCCACATTGTCCATGGGCATTACCCACAGACCTGCTGACAAGCCCAGCAAAACCGAACTGATCAGAAATCTCTGTCTGTCCTCGTTTTTCACGCTTTTCTCATCCTCTCTATATTTTATTCACAAAAAAGCTTCGTGTACCACTATTATAGTACATCTGCCCCCCCTAGCAAGACAGTAGTGGAAATATTTTATTCCCACTCATTCTAATAAATATCTACCCGCCAGACTGTAGACAAAAATGCCGCCCTGGCAAGCCAGGACGGCAAAGAGATATTTTACATTATTTTGTTTATTTAACCGGAAGTAGTTTATCCAACCAATCTACAGTCCCATTTTATTTTAGGATTTACGGATAAATTCGCTGACTCTAGCTGCAACCTGCAAAGGGCTTAAACGTCCGGTATCCACATACAAATCAGCGTTTTCGTACATTTCCTGCCGCTCCTCCAAAAGAGAGGCAATAGCCGCTTTCCGGTTGCCACCTAACTGAGCCGCCCTAGCATCCAACACGGGACGTCTTCCCTGTCTGGAGGTTCTCTCCACTAGAGTATCTATATCTGCCTGAAGACAGATAATTTTCCCATTTTTTCTCAGGCAGGCAGTGTTTTCAGGATTTTTCACAGTGCCACCGCCAGTAGAAATTACCACATTCTTCTGGTGAGCCCAATAAGCTACCATTTCCTTTTCCTTCTGACGGAACCAGTCCTCACCATGTACTTTAAACATGGTAGGAATAGGCATTTTGTATTTTGTTTCAATTTCTTTGTCCAAGTCAACCAGACGATACCCCAGTTGTTGAGCAATAGCTCGGCCGCAGCTGGATTTGCCTGTACCCATGAAACCAATCAAAACCACATTTTTCATGCTATTACCCCTGAACTCTGGCTCTGTAGTTTTCCATATTAGTCAACAAATCACACATGGCATCGCCGCCAAATTTGTCCAGCACAGCCTGAGCCATAACAATAGCCGTCATGGCTTCTCCCACCACAGAGGCAGCAGAAACAGCACAGACATCGCTGCGTTCCTTGCAGGCCAACACTTCCTTGTCCTGAGCAATATCTACAGAATGGAGAGGCTTCATCAAAGTTGGAATAGGCTTCATGCAGGCTCTCACTACAATTTCCTCTCCGTTGGTCATGCCGCCCTCCAAACCGCCTGCGCGATTGGTTTTGCGATAAACATACCCTTCCTGAGACAGGAACATTTCGTCATGAATCTCACTGCCTAGTAGCTCTCCACATTGGAAGCCAGCACCAATTTCTACGCCCTTGATAGCCTGAATTGCCATCATGGCAGCAGCCAGCTTGCCATCCAAACGCTGATCCCACTGAATATGACTGCCTAACCCCAAAGGTGCGCCACGGACAATAACCTCAAAAACACCTCCAAGGGTATCTCCCTGAGCCATAGCCTCCTGAATCCTCTGCTTCATAGCTTCCTCAGCTACAGCATCATAGCAATTCAGTTCAGAGCTGCCACTGCCGATTTCTTCTCTATTAATGCGAGCTTCATCTACAGCTACACCGCCGATTTTTACCACATGGCTGACTACCTGAATACCACAGGCCACCAAAAATTCCTTACACAAACCGCCCACTGCTACTCTGGCAGCAGTTTCTCTGGCACTAGCCCGCTCCAGAATATCTCTGGCATCGTCCCGATTGTATTTCAAAACACCCGTAAGATCTGCATGCCCCGGACGGACAGCTGTTACCTTGTCTCCATATTCAGAGCCAAAAACACTCATCCGATCTGTCCAGTTCTGCCAATCCTTGTTAACAATCCGCAAGGTAATAGGATCTCCCATAGTTTCACCAAAACGAATTCCGCTGGTAACCTCAGCCTTGTCAGTTTCAATCTTCATGCGGCCACCTCGGCCATAGCCCTGCTGCCGCCGAGCCAAATCACCATTAATAGCCTCAATATCTACAGACAAACCTGCAGGAATCCCCTCTACAATAGCAGTAAGACACTGCCCGTGAGACTCACCTGCTGTCAAAAAACGCAAACCAGACATACACACACCTCTTACTCAGATTTTATTTTTTCTCCAATTCACCCTGCTCCGGCAATCTGAGAAAATACCTTGCTAGCAAATTTCCTTGCCCAGATCCAGCAAGGTTACATGCTTGTTCAGCAGCTCGATAATAGTACCACGATTGGCTGCTAGATAGTCCAACCGCTTCATTTCCTTCTGAGCCGCCAAATATTTAGACAAATATCGTACTGACTGATGAATCAACGCCATGCCTATAATATCTCCAGGAAATCTATCAGGCTCAGTAACCTGCTTCATTCTGAGGCGCTGGTCATCTGACCGCATGGTGTTAAACATCTCATCCAAATATTTTAGGAATCTTTCTGTAAGGGCGGTACGAAAATCACCTTTTTCCTCAGCCGGCACATCCCGCACAGCCAATTCCTCTACAGCACGATTGAAAAAAATCAGGCTTTTATTCAGCGGAAAGGTAGTAAATGGATAGTTATGCTCCTGGCTATAGCGCTTGCAACGACTAACAGTCTGCTGAATTGCCACCTCCAGCATATCATCCAGCTCTTTTTCCATTTCGGTGAGTAGCAAATCTGCCTTGCGAACTTCACTAGGCCAGCCTGCAACAATAAAATCCCATTCCTGGCGTTTGTCTAACACACTCTCCTCTTCAGACATAGCAACTCTCCTTCTCATACATTATTTTTCTACCTGTCCCCTGGCGGACTCCAACCGCCTATTAACACCCATGCCTAGGCACAGGTGTAAACAGGTAATATTCTACTATATTAATTATGGATTGTAAATACTATATACTTAATCCAGTTTCTGCGCCAAAAGCTGGTTAACCATCTGAGGGTTAGCCTTACCCTTGGACTGCTTCATAACCTGACCAACCAGGGAGCCAATAGCCTTCTTCTTACCGCCCTTGTACTCCTCAACAGCCTTTGGATTATCGGCAATAACCTTATCTACAATAGCCTCAATAGCCTTGGTGTCAGTAATCTGTACCAACCCCTTATCCTTAACAATCTTTTCAGGACTGTCAGGACACTTCCACATTTCTTCAAATACTTTCTTGGCAATCTTGGAGGAAATAGTACCCTTGGAAATCAGGCCAATCATTTCACCTAAACGCTGAGCATCTACAGGAGATTCCTCAATACCAATACCCTTAGCATTGAGATTCTTGGACAGATCACCCATAATCCAGTTAGCAGCCAGCTTGGCATCAGCCCCAGCAGCTACTACAGCATCAAAATACTCTGCCATCTGACGGGAGCTGGTAATAATACCAGCATCATAGCCGGAAAGACCATATTCAGACTCCAAACGGGCCTGACGAGCATCAGGCAGCTCTGGCAAACTCTCACGGAACTTCTCAATTTCCTCATCTGAAGTAATAATAGGCACCAAGTCAGGCTCTGGCATATAGCGATAGTCATGGGCATTTTCCTTGCTGCGCATGGAAAGAGTTACACCACGATCAGGATCCCAGGTACGAGTTTCCTGAATAATATGGCCCCCATCCTCCAAAACTTCTTCCTGGCGCTCAATCTCATACTCCAAAGCTTCCTCAACAGCCTTAAAGGAGTTAATATTCTTCATCTCTGTACGAGTGCCCAACACATCAGAGCCTTTTGGGCGGAGAGAAACATTCAAATCCGCACGGAGATTGCCTTCCTCCATTTTGCAATTGGAAACATCAATATACTGGAGAATAGACTTTACCTTCTCCATATAAAGACGAGCTTCCTCTGGAGTGGACATATCAGGCTCAGAAACAATCTCTATCAAAGGTACGCCAGTACGATTGTAATCTACATTAGAGGTTTCAGAATCCTTAATGGTGTTGCCGGAGTGAACCAGCTTGCCTGCATCCTCCTCCATATGAATGCGGGTAATGCGAATCCGCTTCTTGCCCTTGGAAGTTTCAATATCTACATAACCATGCTCGCAGATTGGCAAATCATACTGGGAAGTCTGCCAATTCTTTGGCAAATCTGGATAATAGTAGTTTTTACGGTCAAATTTGGAAAAATTATTGATTTTGCAATTCAGGGCCAAACCAGCCTTGATAGCAAATTCCAATACTCTTTTATTCAAAACTGGCAATACACCAGGCAGGCCCAAACATACAGGGCATACATGGGTATTGTGCTCTGCACCAAAGGAGGTGGCGCAACCACAGAATATCTTAGTTTTTGTTTTTAGCTCGCTGTGTATTTCAAGTCCAATGACTGCTTCGTAGCTCATACTTATTTACCTCCCAACTGAGCTCTGTCCTCATGGTAGGACTGGCTCTGCTCATATGTATAGGCAACTCTCAGGATAGTTTCCTCATCCAGTGCCTTGCCGATAATCTGCATGCCAATAGGCATCTTATCCTTGTTGTAACCACAAGGAACGCTGATACCAGGCAAGCCGGCCAGGTTAAGAGGTACAGTGCAGGCATCCTGCAAATACATTTCCAATGGGTTAGAAATCTTTTCCCCAATCTTATAAGCAACAGAAGGAGCAGCAGGACAGATAATAACATCCACATCCTTGAAGGCCTTATCATAATCTTCCTTCACCAGACGGCGTACCTTCAATGCCTTCAGATAATAAGCATCATAATAACCAGCACTAAGGGCATAGTTACCAATCATAATGCGGCGCTTTACCTCCTCGCCCAGATACTGGGTACGAGTCTTGGTCATCATCTCCACCAAATCAGCCGCATCCTCAGCCCGCTCACCATAGCTTACGCCATCATAACGAGCCAGATTAGTAGCAGCCTCCGCTGGTGCAATCAAATAATAGGTGGAAATAGCATAATCGGTATTTGGCAGGGAAATCTCCACTACCTCTGCCCCTAGCTTTTCCAGTTCCTTAACACCATTCTTTACCGCTGCTTCTACCTCTGGATCCATGCCTTTGATAAAGTATTCCTTTGGCAAACCGATTTTCAGGCCCTTAACATCCTGAACCAAAGCCTTGGTAAAATCAGGCACCTGAACATCCAAGCTGGTGGAATCCATTTCATCACGGCCAGCAATAATATTAAGAATATGAGCGCAGTCAGTTACGTCCTTGGTAATAGGCCCAATCTGATCCAAAGAGGACGCATAGGCCACCAGACCATAGCGGGAAACACGGCCATAGGTTGGCTTCATGCCTACCACACCGCAGAAAGAAGCTGGCTGACGAATAGATCCACCAGTATCAGAGCCCAAAGCCCATACAGCGGTACCGGCTGCTACAGCTGCTGCACTGCCGCCAGAGGAACCACCAGGCACGCAATCAGTATTCCAAGGATTGCAGGTTGGATGGTAAGCAGAGTTCTCAGTGGAACCACCCATAGCAAATTCATCCAAATTGGTCTTACCCAAAACTACAGGATTCTGGGCCTCCAGCTTCTGCATAACAGTAGCATCATATGGTGGCACAAATTTCTGGAGAATCTTAGATGCACAGGTAGTCTTAATACCCTTGGTGCAGATATTATCCTTGATAGCTCCTGGAATACCCTCCAAGAAAGCAATCTCCTCACCCTTGGCAATTTTCTCATCTACAGCCTTGGCCTGAGCCAAAGCCTCCTCACGGGTAATAGTCAGATATGCCTGCACATCACCCTCTACCTCGTCGATTCTAGCCAATACAGCCTGAGTCAGCTCCAGAGAGGTAATTTCTTTATTTACCAGCATGTCATGGAGGACATGGGCAGGTTGTTCAAACAATTTCACAGTTGTCCCTCCTAAATTAATCTTCCAAAACCTTTGGCACACGGAAATAGCCATCATCCTTCAAAGGAGCATTGGACAAAGCCAGCTCCCGGCTAAGGGATTCCTTGACTACATCCTCACGGAATACATTGCTTACAGGCAATACATGAGCCATTGGCTGAATATCATCAGTAGGAACAGCGCTGAGATTATCTACATACTCCAGCACATCACTAAGCTGTTGGGTATAAAGCTCTTCCTTGTCAGCAGGTATTGACAAACGAGACAATACTGCTACGTTTTCCATATCTTTTTTGGTAACTTTCACTTTTCTCACCATCCAAATCACGAATCTTGTTGATATCAAAGGGCATAATACACCATCTTTAATAAAACACCTTAATATTATACACTATCTTAACCAATCACGCTAGCCATAGAACAGAGTTATTTGCTATTTTCAGTTCTCCTGAGCCTTTAGAGAAGCAGCATAGTTACCACCTGTCTTAGTAAAGCCCATACCACCTTTAACGGCACGAACATAATTTTCTTCAACATAAATCTTAACAGGGTTAAGTCCTTCAGGATAATAAGCACCAACAGGACAACAGATAATTACAAATAGAAGATGTTTTGCAGGGTGAACACCTAGCTGAGCATCTGTTGAGAAAATAAATGGTCTAATGTATAGAGATGTACCTTCTGAATGTGGTACCCAATCTTTTTCTACTTCTACAAGTTTCTTAACTGCTTCTACTGCAAACTTTTCGTCAATCTGAGGAATACAAAGTCTTTCGTTTGAAACATTAAGTCTAGCCATATTTTTGTCCGGTCTAAATAGGTTAATGCCACCGTTGACATTTCTGTATGCTTTCATACCTTCAAATACTTCTTGACCGTAGTGGAATACCATTGCTGATGGGTCTAGTGCGATTGGACCATAAGGTACAATTCTTGGGTCATGCCAACCCTGACCTTCATCATAATTCATTAGGAACATATGGTCTGTGAAAA
>OQVL01001461.1_pt1 | contig 14133 bp, 13 predicted proteins | sample 1691501 | NCBI WGS metagenome assembly OQVL01 (sample SAMN03418253, study PRJEB22391) | human gut metagenome | biome: human-gut; feature: organic feature; material: feces | host: Homo sapiens | place: Tanzania | collected 2013-01
ATCCCTGTCAAGCCGATAAACCGCCCTAAAGGCACAGTCGCTTTGTGGAAAAACATAAGGGAACGGTATTTCAACGCGGCGGCTTCGGCGGCTTTGGTGCGCTTTGAAAAGCAGCTGAACGATCGGAGGAAAAACTGCGCTCAAATTCAACGCGAACAGTTGGATTTGCTGTCGGACTACATGAAGCGCATGAGCCAAGAAGCGGAACGCCAGCACGCTTTGATGGACGGCGATGAAAACTACGCCTATCAAAACAATCAACTGCATCTGCCGCAAAAAAAAGTTGATAAAACAAGGGTGAACTCGAAGCCGATCGTGTCGGTGAACGTGCTGACGACAAAACGCGCGGTTGCCGTTTCTCCCGCGGACGATCAATTCGTTTCGGGCGGTGTCGTCAAAAATCTGAAAACGCGCGCGGCGTTTGAAATGGACAGGGCGTCAGTCAAGCTGGATTGTCCGTCGGGACGGGTGAACGTTACGCTGGGGTACGCGTCAACGGTCGTTTTTAATGAAGACCGCGGCACGTTGCTGTACGGATATCTGTCGAACAGCTTGAACGGACGCGTCAAAGAACTTGAGCGCGCGGTGTCCGGCGTTTCCGGAAAAATCAAATCGGATATTGCCGTCAACTATAAAAAGATGGTGGAAAACGGGTTGACGTGCGGCGAAATCAGAACGTGGCTGGAAAAACGCGTCAACGCGTATCAATCGAAAACAAACAAAAGTCTGATTGCGAAAAATGCGCGGTTGGGCGACGCGGTTCCGTTATGGCGCGATTATTTCAAACTGGACATGGACGCGAAAACGCAGGCGCGACCCGCTTTTGATTCCGATAACATTTTCGCCGCCGCTCCGCCGTCGGAAACATCGGAAACGTTTGACGTCGCGCAAAACGCCTCCGTTTCTTCCGCGGTCGTCGGAACGGTTCGCCCCGATCTTGCCGATCCTGAATCCGAAAGCCGCTTTGATCCCGTTGAAACGACGGGGCGCGACGACGCCGAACCGGAGCTTTTGCCGCCGAAAAAGGGCGCGTTGTTTGATTGGCTGAACGCTTTAAAGTCATCGAAATGGTTTGAAAATCTGTTGGAAAAATTCAAATCTTTCGTGGTTGATCCGATTGTCGGCGGTTTTAAGAAAAATCAAGCGGACGAATCGGATTAAAAAATCGTTAAAAGAGCGTGGCTTTTTCGTTTTGTTCTGCTATAATACCGACCGATTTTTTTAAAGCAGGTGTTTAAAAATGACAGCTCCGTATGCCACTCTTGCCGAAAAAACGCGCGGGCGGCTGTATCCCGAAAAGGAGGCGCCATACCGGACGTGTTTCCAACGCGACCGCGACAGGATTATTCATTCCGAAGCTTTTCGACGTTTGGAATCTAAAACGCAGGTGTTCGTTTATCACGAAGGAACCAGTTTGCGCACCCGCCTGACCCATTCGCTGGAGGTGTCTCAAATCACCCGTTCGCTGTGCCGTATGCTGGGGCTTGACGGCGATTTGGGCGAAGCGCTGGCTTTGGCACACGATTTGGGGCATACGCCGTTCGGACACGCGGGTGAAATGGCGCTGAACGAATGCATGCAGGAATACGGCGGGTTTGATCATAACGCTCATTCGCTGAAAATCGTGACAAGGCTTGAACAAAAATACCCGCGTTTTGACGGGATCAATCTGTCTTGGGAAACGTTGGAGGGGCTGGTCAAACACAACGGTCCGCTGGTGGGCGATGGCAAGCCGCCTCTGCCGCTGGAAATTCTGGAATACAACAAGGTTCATGATCTGGAATTGTCCGGTTATTCGGGGGCGGAGGCGCAAATCGCGTCTTTGGCGGACGATATCGCCTATTCCAACCACGACACGGACGACGGTTTGAAAACGGGGTTGATTTCGGTCGGCGACATGATGGAAAACGTCGATTTTTTCAAACGCCACTATGAACGGGTGAAACGCGAATATCCGTCGGCGGATCATTCCAGAATCGTCGCGGAAACCGTGCGCCGCATGATCAACGACATGATTTTGGACGTTGCCGATACGTCGCGCGCCAATTTGGAATCCTTGCAGCCGCAAAGCGTCGAGGATATCCGCGCGTGCGGCAAGCCCGTCGTTTCTTTTTCGGAAAATATGAAATCGCAAATGCAAAGCTTGAAAGATTTTCTGTTTCCGAATATGTATCGTCATTACAAAATCAACCAAATGACCAGCAAGGGAAAGCGAATCGTCAAGGACTTGTTTTTCCTGCTGTTCGCCGAAAACAACATTCTCCCGCCGAAATGGCAGGAAATGGCGCGGCTTTGTCCGTCCGACGCCGACGGGCAAAGGAAAAAGGCGCGGCTGATCGCCGATTTTGTCGCCGGATTGACCGACGCTTCCGCCATTGAACTGCACACACGGCTGTTTGACCCGCAGGTGAGGATCTGAAATGAACATCTTTACGCACATCAGAAACAATATCGTCGACGCTTTGAACGCGTTGGAAAAAGCGGAAAAAATTCCGTCCGGACTGAATACGGCGCGCGTGGTCGCCGAACCGCCGCGCGACGCCGCGCACGGGGACGCCGCGACAAACGCCGCCATGGTTCTGGCGGGGCAGGCGGGCATGAAACCGCGCGAATTCGCCGAGATTCTCGCCGCCGAACTGCAAAGCCTGCCGATCGTCGATTCCGTTGAAATCGCGGGTCCGGGGTTTGTGAACATGCGCTTGTCCAAAGTGTTCTGGGACGGTTGTCTGCAAGAAATCCTGCGGCAAGGCGATGATTTCGGTCGTTCCGATATGGGCAAAGGGCAAAAGAAAAACGTCGAATTCGTTTCCGCCAATCCGACCGGACCGATGCATATCGGACACAGCCGCGGGGCGGTTTTCGGCGACGCGCTGGCGTCTTTGCTGGAAAAGGCGGGCTATGACGTCACGCGCGAATATTATATCAACGACGCGGGCGCGCAGGTCGACGTGCTGGCGCGGTCGGTGTATCTGCGCTATCAAGAGGCGTTGGGCAGGGATATCGGCAAAATCCCCGAAGGATTGTACCCCGGCGACTATCTGATTCCCGTCGGCAGGGCGCTGGCGGAACGCGACGGCGGAAAATGGCTGGACAAACCCGAATCCGAATGGCTGAAAGAGTTTCGCACCTTCGCCATTGACAAAATGATGGACTTGATTCGCGACGACTTGGCGGCTTTGGGCATCAAGTTCGACGTGTTTTCGTCCGAACGCGCTTTGGTCGAAGCGGGCAAAGTCGACGAGGTCATCGAATTTTTGCGCGGCAAGGGCTTGATTTACGAGGGTGTTCTGGAACCGCCCAAGGGAAAAATCGTCGAAGATTACGAACCGCATCCCCAAACACTGTTCAAAGCGACGCTGTTCGGCGACGACGTTGATCGCGCTTTGAAAAAATCAAACGGGTTTCAGACGTATTTCGCGTCCGATATGGCGTATCATCTGGACAAATACCGTCGCGGGTTCAGCGATATGATCGACGTTTGGGGCGCGGATCACGCGGGCTATGTCAAACGCATGACCGCCGCGATCAAAGCGTTGACCGACGGCAAGGGAAAGCTGGACGTCAAGCTGTGCCAGATGGTTAATCTGATGTGCGACGGCGAACCGATGAAAATGTCAAAACGCGCCGGACGTTTCGTGACTTTGCGCGACATGGTCGACGCGGTCGGCAAAGACGTGATGCGTTTCATCATGCTGACGCGTAAAAACGACGCGCATTTGGATTTTGACGTCGAAAAAGTCAAAGAACAGTCCAAGGACAATCCTGTTTTTTATGTGAATTACGCCTACGCCCGCGCGCGATCCGTCCGTCGTCGCGCCGAAGAAATGTTCAAGGGGGTTGATCTTAGTCCCTCCGCATTGGCGAACGCCGATTTTTCCCTGCTGACGGACGAGGCGGAAATCGCTTTGATTCGTCGGCTTGCGGAATTCCCGCGTCAGATCGAAATCGCGGCGGCGGCGCACGAACCGCACCGGATCGCCTATTATCTGAACGACGCGGCGGCGGCTTTTCACGGATTGTGGAACAAGGGACGCGATAATACGGAATTGCGCTTTTTGGAATCCGGAAATCCCGAATTGTCTTTGGCGCGTCTGGCTTTGGTCGACGCGGCGGCGACGGTCGTGCGTTCGGGGCTGGGCGTTTTCGGCGTCGTTCCCGCAGAGGAGATGTGATTCATGGAAATACGGCACGACATTCAGCGGACGCAAGAGGATATCCTTTCCTCTTTTCGCGAGGAGCGCATGGAACAGCGTAAAAAGAAGCCCGCGATTTTGATAGGGATATCCATCGGGACGCTTATCGCCGTTACGATCGGCTGTCTGACGTTCGGACGGTATGTTTCCGTTTATTACGGCGCGGACAGCGGCGAATTGCCCGTCATCGGGGCGGACGCGGGCGCCGACGGCATGCGCCCCGCTTCCCCCGGCGGCATGGAGGTTCCCAATCGAGACAAGCTGGTGTACGAACGTCTGCGTCAAAGCAATGCCGAACTGCCCGTCGAACGTTTGCTGCCGACCGCGGAAAAACCCGTCGCTCCGGCATTTGATCGCCAAACGGACGATATCGGATCTTTGGTCGCCGATATGGCGGCGAAAGAAGACGACGCGCCTGCCGCCGCCGTCGTTTATGAGGAGGACGGCACGCCCGTCGAAGTGATGTTTCGTCCCGCCGACGAAATCGTCCCCGCCGGAATCCCCGAACCGTCCCGGATCGTTGAACGGACGGAAGAAAGCGGCGGTTCCGCTTTTACCGAAAAGTCCGCCGTGGTAAAAACAGCCGAAAAAGTTTCCGTTCCGGTTAAAGCCGAAAAAACGAAAAAAACGGTTGTTTCCGTCATCGATACGGCGGATTCTTTCAGCGTTCAGCTGGTTTCCGCCAGAACGGAAGCCGCCGCGGAAAGCGAATGGAAGCGGCTGGCGAAAAAACACCGTGAAATTATCGCGGATCAACCCCATGTCATATCGAAAACGGTCGTTGCAAACGGGACGTTTTATCGTCTGCGCGTCGGTAAATTCAAAAAACGCGAAGATGCAAAAGCGTTGTGCGAACGGCTGAAAAACAAAAAACAGGAGTGTTTCGTTGTCAAATGAATATCCCTCAGCCGTCATTTTCGGTTGTTCAGGTCTGGCTTTGACCGATCGGGAAAAGGCTTTTTTCGAACGCGTCAATCCGCTCGGCTTTATTTTGTTCGCGCGCAACATCGCGACGCCGGAACAGGTGAAAACACTGACGCAGTCTTTGCGTGAAACGGTCGGACGCGACGATGCTCCGATTTTGATCGATCAGGAAGGCGGACGCGTCGCGCGGTTAAAGACGCCGCACTGGCGGAAATACCCGCCGATGCGCGCGTTCGGCGACATGTACGCGGATAACGCGCCGGAAACTCTGGATATCGTCCGCGACGACGCGCGGCTGATCGGGCGCGATTTGCGTGAAATCGGCGTCAACGTCGACTGCGCCCCCGTTTTGGACGTTCCCGTAGAAGGATCAAATGAAAAAATTCTGGGCGACAGGACGTTTTCCCGCGATCCGCAAACCGTCGGCGTTCTGGGCTCGGCGTTTTGCGAGGGCTTGATGGCGGAAGGCGTCCTGCCCGTTGTCAAACACATGCCGGGACACGGGCGCGCCGTCGTCGACAGCCATTTCGAACTGCCGGTCGTGACAGATGATTTGGAAACGCTGAAAAATACGGATTTCATGCCTTTCCGGCATTTGGCGGACGCGCCGTGGGGTATGACGGCGCATGTTTTATACACGGCGGTGGACGAACACAATCCCGCATCGTTGTCCGAAAAGGTTCTGCAGGACGTGATTCGCGGCGAAATCGGGTTCAAGGGGTTCTTGATCAGCGATGATTTGTCGATGAAAGCGCTTTCCGGCGCGTTGCCCGATTTGGCGGCGGAAACGCTGGCGGCAGGGTGCGACGCCGTGCTGCATTGCAACGGCGATATGGACGAAATGGACATGATCGCATCGGCGATAGAACCGCTGTCCGCCCGCGCGATGGAACGCTATATCCGCGGTCGGGACATGTGCGGGGCGGCATCGGAAAACGCGGCGGCTTTCGATTACGAAGCGGCGCGGCTTCGGTTGATGCGAAAAACGGCGGTGATGAATGAGTGCGCTTGACACCGTTCTGTCATGGCTGGTTTTGTTTCTGCCTGTCGGATTGGCGATCGTTTTGCATGAAATCGCGCACGGGTGCGCCGCGTTATGGTTCGGCGACACGACGGCAAAGCGGGAAGGGCGGCTGTCCCTGAATCCGTTGCGTCATGTCGACGCTATCGGAACGGTGCTTTTCCCGTTATTGCTGGTGCTGTCGGGACTGCCGTTTGTTTTCGGCTGGGCAAAACCCGTTCCCGTGAACTTCGCGCGGTTGAAAAATCCGAAAAAGGACATGGTTTGGGTCGCGTTGGCGGGACCGCTGACCAATCTGGCTCTGGCTTTGGCGGCGTTTTTCATGTTGAGCGTGTGCAGAAACATTCTGCATGTTTTGCCGCCCGCTTTGTTGGCGCGTTTTCTGGTGAACACTGTTATTTTCAATCTGTCCGTAATGGCGTTCAATCTGATACCGGTTTTGCCGCTGGACGGCGGACGGATTTTGACGGGGATTTTGCCGTTGCCGCTGGCTTTGCGTTTCGCGCGCACGGAAAAATACGGCATGGGAATTATGGTTTTTCTGCTGATTTTTCTGCCGGCTTTCGGCGGATATGCGGGGATTGATCTGAATTTTGTTTCCGATTTTATGGGGCGGTGCGTTCAAAGCTTGCTGGTATATTTGGGCTGGTTTTTCGGTTTAGACGGAGAAAGGAAACTTATGAGTATCGGATTTTTTCAACTGATGGTGATTTTGCTGATCGTGTTGGTTCTGTTCGGACGCGGCAAACTGCCCGCGCTGGCGGAAGACTTGGGCAAAAGCTTCAGCGCGTTTAAAAAGGGATTGAAAGACGGAGAGGACGACAAGCCGACCGATAACCGATCCGAAGAAAACAAGGATAAATAATCCGTGTTCGGAATCAGCGGCGCGGAATTTGCCGTCATCGTCGTCATCGCCATGCTGGCGGTCGGACCGAAGCAGATGCCGCAGGTCTTGCGCGCGTCCGGCAGGGCGTATCGAAAGTTAAACCGATTCATTAAAAAAACGTTGCAAGTCGTTGATGATATTATGTATGACGCCGATAAGATCGCTGACAAAGCCGAACGGGCGCTGAACGGGCAAAATGGGCAAAACGCGGACGGGAAGCAGGGAAAAACAGATGACGAATGACGTTTCGCCGCCCGACATCGTTGAAAAAGAAGACGATGAAAAACTGATGAATTGGACGGGGCATCTGTCCGAACTGCGCGATCGGTTGTTAAAGACGTTCCTGTTTTTCACGGCGGCGTTTTGCGCGCTTTATCCGCTGTCAGGCTGTGTTCTGGACGTTTTGATGACGCCGTTGGCGCGTGCGACGGGGCAGATCGGCGGTTCTGGGCGCGTCATTTTCACGGGCGTGGCGGAAGGGTTCGTCACGCATTTGAAACTGTCGGCTTTCGCCGCCGTTGTTCTGACGTTTCCGTTCGCGGCGTTTCAGGCGTGGCGGTTTATCGCGCCGGGGCTGTATGAACGGGAACGCGCGTTCGTGCGCCCGATTTTTTTTCTGTCGCCCGTTTTGTTCGCGGCGGGCGGGCTGTTCGTGTTTTACGCGCTGATGCCCGTGGCGTTTCGTTTTCTGCTGTCGTTTCAGCGGCTGGCGGCGGAAAAGGACGCTTTGCCCGTCGTTTTGGAAGCCAGATTAAGCGAATATCTGTCGTTTCTGACCGATTTGATTCTGGCGTTCGGGGTCAGCTTTCAACTGCCCGTCGTTTTGGCGGTATTGGGGCGACTGGGGGTGATCACGGCGCAAAACCTGCGGGATTTTCGCCGTTACGCGATCGTGTTCGTCTTTACGGTCGCCGCCGTTTTGACGCCGCCGGACATTGTCAGCCAATTCGCTTTGGCTTTGCCGCTGATGTTTTTGTACGAAAGCGCGGTTTGGTATATTCAATCCCTTGAAAACAAAACAAATCGGGGCTATAAGTAATAAATTTTTTCTGCTGGGAGGCACTATGTACGATATTAAATGGATCAGGGAAAATCCCGAATTGTTTGACAAAGGCTTGGAACGTCGCGGGTTGCAGCCCCGTTCCGCCGAAGTTTTGGAACTGGATAAAAAGTACCGCGCCGCGCAGACCGATTTGCAGGAAATGCAGTCGCGCCGCAACGATTTGTCCCGTCAGGTCGCCGAAGTCAAAAGAAACGGCGGCGATGCCGATGTGCTGATGCACGAGGTCGGCGCCCTGAAACGCAGTATGGCTGACGCCGAAGAAGACGTTTGCGCGTTGTGCGACAAGATCGACGCCGTTCTGAAAACGTTGCCGAACCGTCCCGCCGACGATATCCCCGACGGATTGGACGACACGACGAACCGCGAGATTCGCCGCTGGGGCGAACCGCGCGAATTCGATTTCAAACCGTTGGAACACGACGAAATCGGCGCCAAACTGGGATTGATGGATTTCGATCAGGCTGCCAAAGTGTCCGGCGCGCGTTTTGTTTATCTGCTGGGCGATCTGGCGCGTTTGGAACGCGCTTTGGCGCAGTATATGCTGGATATGCACCGTGAAAAACACGGCTACACGGAAATGGAAGTGCCTTTGATGGTGAACAGTTCCGCGATGTACGGCACGGCGCAGTTGCCCAAGTTCGCCGAAGACCTGTACCACACGACGGACGATTACTGGCTGATCCCGACGGCTGAAGTCAGCCTGACGAACTTTGTCGCGGGCAAGGCGTTGGACGAAGACAATCTGCCGTTGCGCTTGACGGCGTTGACCCCGTGTTTCCGTTCCGAAGCGGGCGCGGCGGGCAAGGACACGCGCGGCATGATCCGTCAGCACCAGTTCTACAAGGTCGAAATGGTCGCGATCACCACGCCGGAAAAATCGTGGGAAGAACACGAATATATGACCAACTGCGCCGAAGACGTTTTGCAGGGATTGAATTTGCCGTACCGCGTGATGTGCCTGTCCGCGGGCGATATGGGATTTTCGTCGCGCAAAACCCACGATTTGGAAGTCTGGATGCCCGGTCAGAACAAATACCGCGAAATTTCCAGCGTTTCCAACTGCTGGGATTTTCAGGCGCGCCGCATGGACGCCCGTTGTAAAAGCAAAACGCAAAAAGGCACGCGTTTCGTTCATACCCTGAACGGATCGGGCGTCGCGGTCGGTCGTTGCATGATCGCCGTGATGGAAAACTATCAGCAGGCGGACGGATCTGTTCTGATTCCCGAAGCGTTGCGGAAATACATGAACGGTCAGACGGTCATCGCCGCGAAAAAATAAAATTCGTTGAATGCGGAAAACGCCCCGTTGGCGACAGCGGGGCGTTTTTTTTGCGTTTAAAAAAAAATCTTGCCAAACGCGGCGGTGAACGGCTATCCTTGAATGTAGCGCGCATCGGGTGTCCGGTGCGCCGAGTGCCTGAAAAAGAGGCGCGGAGCCGTAGAACAGCTCTTGTCAAACCGACGCAGAGATACTGCGCCGTCATCGTTGCGCGTACCGCGCGGCGGAAACGTATCCCCGATTTCATAATTGGAACGGGGAGCTTTTGACGTATGTTCAGAAGTGTGCCGTTAACGGTACATACTTTAAAGGTCAAAAGGATCACTGTTTGACATGATTGTTCTAACTCCCCGAACCGCTTTTTCAAGCGGTTGTTTTTTATCTGGAAGAGGAGGGAGTTATGAAAAAAATACTGATATTCGGTTTGTTTTTATTGTTTGCGGCAGAGGTAAAGGCGTTCACCTGTTACGACGGATTCGAGTTGAAGACATATCCGGACGGCACGAAATATTGCGAATATCTGGGTGGGAGCACAACTTATCCGGGGTGTGACAACATAGATAATTCAGATGCAGTTTATAGTGTGCGCCTTGGAAAATGCCGGAAAGTTGGAGAAACGGTATTTTCTTGTTATGTTACAAAATATGATGAAGAAGGGTACGAAGAGGAGAACTGCAAATACTGTAGTCATGTCTTTAAGGGGTGTTTATTTTGTAACCTTAAAGGTTGCAAAAGGTGTAATGACGGTTATGAGCTTAAAGATGGCAAATGCTATGCAATATCATGTTCCTCAAACTGTTCGTCATGTTTGTCGTCGATCTGCACGTCGTGCAAAAGCGGCTACATTTTGCAAAACGGTCAGTGTGTCGTCAAACCCGCCTGTCCGTCAAACTGTGCGGAATGCGACGATTCGGGCGTCTGCACGAAATGCGAAAGCGGGTATGTTCTGAAAAACGGGGCGTGCGCGGTCAAGCCGAAAACGCAAATCGCGTTCTGTCCGCCTGACAAAACGTTGAGCGACGATTTGTGCTGCTGTATTTCAAAATGACAAACGATCAAGACAAAAAAGCCCTCGCAAAACGCGGGGGCTTTCGTTTTAAAACGGTTATCGTCCGTCGTCGCGCCTGATGCGCCGCGCGGCAAATTGCTTCGGAAGATTTTGTCTCGGTTTCGGTGTCGGCTTCGCGGGGCGTTGCAGAACGTTTCCCTTGGAATCGACGACGTAAAATTTTTGATGCGACGAGTCTTGTTTTGAAATGGATTTATCCAGCGTCGCGGCGTGCTTTTTCGACAGTTTATCCAAACTGTTATAGGTTCTTTTCGATACATAGTTGCGCGCGCTGTCCTGAAGCAAGACCGAATCCGCCGCCGTCATATAGGGTTTTCCGTCCAATCGGCAGATGCGGTTGATAATTTCGGAAACGGGATAATCAAACTGCAAAATTCCCGCCGCGGCATCGTTTTTTTTGGCTGCCGAAAAAAACGTGTTCAGCGCGTCGACGTATCTGTCTTCGTATGTTTTGACGTATCGGCGGTTATTGTAATACGCCAGCATCGTGTGTTTGGCGATCGAATCGGTTTGGTCGCCGAACTGTTTGCAAAACTTTTCGTAAGATTTGACCAGATCGCCGTGTTCGCCCGCAAAAGCGTCGTAGACGGACGCGTCGCCCGACGCTTTCAGTTCCGCCGCCGCAAACAGTTGGTTTTTCATGGCGTCGGCTTCCATCGCCTTGTTCATGGTGAAATAGGAATGCATGTTCAGATACGGTCCCACTTTGCACCCGTTCGCGGATTGCAGGGCGTGCGTTCCTTCGTGCACCAGAACGGACGCGATCAGATCGTCGGAACATTCGGGGTTGATGAGAATCTTTTTCAAATCGGGATAGTAGGCGCCGCCCAAATCCTGACCGATTTCGGCTGAAATTTCGACGGGAATGTTCTTTGTTGCCAATCCGGTCAAAACAGCCGCGCCCGTTTTGGTTTTCATCATGCGTTCGGCGGCGTTTTTCAAACGGTCGCCGTCAAATTTCGCAATGACGAAATCCGTTTGCGTTTTGGCGGAATCGGCGACCGTTTCCGTTTTGTCGGGTGTTCTTTCTCCGGCGGAAAAGCCGTCCGCGAAAGTGTTTGCCGGCGACAGCGCCGACAGACCGGCGATCGTCCAGACGACGGCTTTGTCCTTGACGCGGTCAAGGGCGGCTTGACGTTTTTTTTTCGAAAAGATGTCCGAAAGCAATCCCATGGAAAAATCCCCCTTTGATTTTCAATAAAATTGATTTTTGCATATTAATCGTTAAGAATCAACGGCTTGATTTTTAATTCCGTCGTTTCTTTTAAAAATGGAAAAGCGGCGTTCAGTCTTCCAGTTTTGTTTGCAGGAACGCCATGAACGCTTTTTCATTATAGGGCGCGTCGAAACGATCCAGCGCGTCGTCGACGGCTTTGTCGATTTCGCGTTCCGTCGCGTTGTCGTACAGCGTTTTCAGCCGCCGCGTCAGTTTTTCGCGACCGTCCGCCGTGTTCGGGGCAAAGTCGCTTTCGTTGCCGACATTTTGTTTGTTTTTTATGATCGCCTGCGCTTCGTCCAGCCAAGACATCGTTTTTGTTCCTTTTTAAGGTGTTAATTCCATGCCCGTTGCGTAGCATTCCCGCGTGTCAATGTCCCGCGCGGCGATTTCATTGAACGCGGCGGCGCGGATATGTTCGTGCCGCCAGTTTTTCGTCGCTTGGCATAAATCCTTTAACGGCGCTGACTTCGCCCATTCGCGCGCTTCGACGGGCAGAGCGTATTCGCGTTCGTAAAAAGGGCGTTCCGCGCGGGAAAACAAAGCGCATCCCGACAGAGCCAAAACAAACGGCAAAAGGGCTTTTTTCACGGCAGATCTCCAAACGGTTTCATTACGCGGTCAAGCACGCCCTGCATTGCCGACAAAGCCATGCCGAAGTTCGTCACGGGGACGCCGCGGCGCGCGCATTCGTTCAGGCGGCGCAGGGTTTCCAACCGCGACAGCATGCAGCCGCCGCAATGCACGACGACTTTGTATTTATCCGGATCCGCCGGAAAGTCGATCCCCGCCGACCATTCGAAACGAATGTCCTTTCCCGTCGCTTTTTTGATCAGAGCCGGCATTTTAACGCGCGCGATGTCGTCGTCCTGAACGTGATGGGAACAGGCTTCGGCGATCAGGACGGCGTCGCCGTCGCTTAATGCGCGCAGGCGTTTCGCGCCGTCGAACAACAGTTTTAAATCGCCTTTGTAACGCGCAAACAGCGTTGAAAACGTCGTCAGCGGAACGGTTTCGGGAACGGCGGCGGCGACGGCGCGGATCAGTTGCGAATCCGTGATAACCAGCGCGGGCGGTGTTTTCATGTTTGCGGCGGCTTTCAAATAGTCTTTGTCGTTTTGCACGACATAAGCGAAAGCGTCGGCGTCCAAAATGTCGCGAATGACCTGAACTTGCGGCAAAATCAGGCGTCCTTTGGGCGCGGAGGTGTCGATCGGCGTGACGCAAACGACGGTCTGTCCCGCCGAAATCAAATCGCGTACCAGCGCGGGCGCCGTTTTCAAGTGTTCGGGGACAAGGTCTTTTAACGTTTGCTTCAAGGATTCGACGCCGTCGCCCGTTTTCGCGCAAACGCCGACGACGGGGCAGGGGACGCCGGAAATTTCCGGACGGGCTTTGTCGCTTTTGTTCACAACCAGCGCAAAAGGAATTTTCAGAACCGTCATTTCGGCGATCAGCGCGCGTTCATATTCGCCGACGCCCGATTCGTCCGTTACCAGCAGGGCGATGTCGACTTTGTTCATGACTTTGCGGGTGGCGGCAACGCGCAATTCGCCGATGCCGTCCGTGTCGTCGACGCCCGCCGTGTCGAAAAACGTCACGGGACCGACGGGGATCAGTTCGTAAATTTTGGAAACGGCGTCGGTCGTCGTTCCCGCCGTGTCGGACACGATGGAAACGGGCTGGTCGCACAAGGCGTTCAGCAACGACGATTTGCCGACGTTGCGTCTGCCGAAAATGCCGATGTTCAGGCGTTCGCCGCGCGGGGCTGTGGTCATGAAAGAAACTCCTTTGCAAAAGAATCGCTTTTTCGTTTCTCTTTATACCTTTTTTTAGCTTTTATCTGAAAAAATATTTTAAAAAGAATTGCAATTTTTTAGGAAAGTCCGCCGCTTTGAAAGCAAAAACGCCTATCGGGATTTTATCGGCGATTCTGTTCTGTCTGTCGGCGAACGGCGCGGCGGCGGACGTTTTTTTGAATCCGGCAAACAACATGTGGACACCCGAAAAGGTGTTTTCCCGTCCGTACGCCGTGCAAAGCACACCTTTGCCGCAAGTGTGGCAGACGGGGGCGGAAACGCCGCGATTCCGCCGCGCGTGGCGAACCGCGATAACCCCCGAAACAGAGGGGGAATACGCTTTGCACCTCTATTCCAAACAAATCGAAGCGAAAGACATGCTGAACGATTTTGACGGAATTACGCGCTATAATCCCGAATCGGATCAAGCCGAAATCAACGCTTTATTGCGTGAAGTGCTCGACATCGCGGAACTGTCGGAACAAACGGCGGCGGACGCGCTGAACGAACGGGACGCCGAATGGCTGCGCGATTTGCGGCTGGCGCGGGAAAACGACGCGGCGGGAACGGACGGTCGTCTGAAACGGCTTTCGGCTTACTTCTCTTTGTTGGACGATTTCGCCGCGGACGACATCAGGTTGCGGCGGGGCATCTGTCCGAATTTTATGTTTTTTGTCGCCGCT
>OQVL01001463.1_pt1 | contig 14130 bp, 13 predicted proteins | sample 1691501 | NCBI WGS metagenome assembly OQVL01 (sample SAMN03418253, study PRJEB22391) | human gut metagenome | biome: human-gut; feature: organic feature; material: feces | host: Homo sapiens | place: Tanzania | collected 2013-01
GGATACATTTGAACATACTTATGTCCAACGATTTGTTCTTCTTCCGTGCCGTCATAAATCCACGCCTTGTACTGTGTCATTCCATAGGATTGACTATGGTCAAGTTCATGAAGAAAGTCTTGGTGCTTAGAAGAATCATGGACAATATATATCGGCTTGTAATCTGGACTAATTTCAAACGTGTCCCTAAGATTATCAATTACGGTTTCTTCGAAGCCGTTTCTTCCAATGCTTGCGTAGCAGCCATCGACATTGCTGTGCGATTTAGGTCTTAACGCCATCAGCCACCACCCCTACCGGACAACCCCATATAGTTGTCTTCGCTTCCCTTATAACTGTATTCGGAAATAAGGGAATCAACCATATGATACTTCTGATTTTCCCAGTTTTCATTCTGGGCGGTGATGTGGTTAGCCTGCGAAAAGAAACGAAGCGACTTTCCCGTAACGATGTACTTCATGGCATTTTCGTCATTCTTCGATTCGGAAATATAAGGTACATTCATGCCTTCCGCAAGAATGTTGATTTCACGAACGTCCAAATCCACATTGAATTCACCATAAGTATAAGCCTTGATAATAAGACCAGAACCAGCTTCTGGAACAAAATCCAACTTCACAGTCGTCCCATCAAAGGAAGAAGATGGCGTCATATCCATCTTTTCTTCGTCTTCGATATACCAGCAGACATATTCAGAACCAGCAGGCGGAGCAGGTTCCAGAATAAATTCATCTTCCTTGCCGTCGCATTCAAATACATAAATGTTGGTTTCGGGGTCGGTCTTATCAGAAAGGTCTTTCCTGCAATCGTACATGAAATACGAAATTGCAAACTTTAGATAGCCAAAACGAATGGTGTTTAATTCGCAACCATCTAAATTCTTGAGCCGTGGGTCATTCTTTATCAGGTTGTTGGCTTTATAAACTTCAAGAAAGCTTGTAGCCATTACACACCTCCGTTCTTATAAACATTAGCCGATTACGCTAATCATAGACTTATACAGGCGGGTTGCCATGTCGATTTCCATATTGAAGTAATTTTCAATAACCTTACGGTTCTCATACTTCATATTACCAAACGCGCCATTCATATTCATAATGACAATCTTGTAAAAAAGCGTATTCACAACATCAGACTGGAACTTCTTAGAAGTAGAATCTTCAAGATAGGTCTGAAGCTGCTTTTCGTTACCGTTACAAATAACATCAACAAGCTTATCATCGCTCATATCAACACGCGCGCGCACACCGAAGTTTTCATATTCAGAAGTGTCAACAAAATAGATAATGTTGTTAATAAGCAACTGTCTATTCGCATTACTTTTCAGAAGAACATTCATATCTTCGGAAGAAATCGTGACAATATCGCCAAACTTGACATCAATTTCGATGTCACCAGCAGCAGAAACAAGCGTCACGCCCATACAGGCATTACAGCCAAGTTCCACATTTCTACGACCATCCTTGTTAGTAGAAATCTTCTGGCGAAGACTTTCGTTCTCCGCCAGAAGTGCTTCATTCATCTTGATAACAGCATCAAGCTTTGCAAGGATATCGCTATTCACAACAGGCTTTGCAGTATTAGCCATTTCTTAAAACCTCAATTCTAAAAGTGTTTGTCTAAAACTTAGACGGACTGGATGCCGAAGTGCGCCTGAGTAGCAATAGCAGCGTCGAACGCCATGAAATACTGATACTCACGACGGTTGATGCTATTGACGGAAGCGGGGGTATTCATGACGCGGATGTAGTTCTCACGAACCAGCTTGACGGGCTTATCGCCGACATCGGGCATCAGGAAAATCTTGTCGTTAGGAACCAGCATGTTGACATTACCATCGGAATCGCCAAGAGGAGCAGAACCGTCGGTAGCCTGATTCAGAATGACGTGAGGAATACCATAAGCAACAGACAGGAAGCCAAGACGAAGAACTTCGTCCTGAGAAGCGAAGCCGTAGCTGGTGGTGGCGGTAGCACCAAGCTTGTTCAGAGCAGGCAGAGTACCATAAGCCTTAACGCCAGCATTATTCAGAGCCTGAAGATAGGAAATGGTCAGGACATACTGGTTGGCGTTGAAAGTGCCAGTACGATACAGCGGGGTGTTGGCGATAACGTCGGTGTTAGCGACCAGACCAACGCACAGCTTGTACTGAGCATAAAGCAGGGACATAGCGACGCGGGCGATTTCCTTACCCATGTCAATGTCGCCCTTCAGCATACGAATAACGTCGATAGCAGCACCAGTGCTGTACACCTTGGGGGTGACAGTAATGGCGGTCTTAGCAACGCCGTCAAGGAAGGTAACATTGCTCATGTAGCTGTTACGCTGGGCAATGGGCAGACCCTTGGTCTCGATTTCGTAGGTCAGGGAATTGCCAACGTCAACGGTGTCGATGTTGGCAAAAACGTTCATAGCCTGAGAATCAGTCTTAACCATGATACCAAGCAGAGACTCGGTGAAGATGGCGTTGTACATAGACTCAAACTGAGCATTATCGAACGCATTCAGGATGTGGCGGGTCTCGGAAATGTCAGAGATGCCAGCCTTGGCGCCGCAGAAAGAAAGGACAGCCTTGCGGGTCTCGTCGTTCTTCTGATTGTAGGCAGCCGCGTCGTAGGAGAACTTAGCAACAAGGCCACTGGCACCGTAATCGCGGGACATAGCAGACAGACCAAGTTCAGTCCAATTATCAATAATAGTCTTAGCATCAACATCCTTAGAGATGCCAGCGAAATAACGAATTTCGTTCATTATATTGAATCCCCCTTTCTAATTAGTCAACAACGGTCGCAACAACCGTGTCGATGAACTGGTAGCCGAACATGCCACCCATGCGGAAATTCTTAGTGGCAATAACCTTCAGGGCAGACGTAGTACCAGAAGTGCGGGTATCGACAATAGAACCAGCATAAGCACCATTCACAGGTTCGATAAACTTACCGACGGCGGAAGTGCCAGTGATAGCGTCAACAGAAATTTCAAAATCAAGACCAGAAACAAGCAGAATAGCGGTCACGACATCACCAGCCTGATAAACATACTGGGTGTAGTCGGGCTGACCTTCGGGACGACGACCATCGGCGAGGGTTTCAAAACCGTCATTGATTATAATCGCAGCGCGAAGATTCAGGTCAGCAGTAGCGGGCTGGGAACCGGTATAAACCTGATAGTTGTCGGCAATAGTGGAATCAAGTTCCTTCAGCATAACGATATCGCCAGCGTGCAGGGTCTTACCGGTGGGGACAGAAACCTTCTTAACAAGGTAGTCGGGAACGCGAGGATTAGTCGCGCGGCAAAGATAATTAGCCATAACTAATTCAACATCCTTTCTTTAATTAGCGTACAATAGTATTGTACTTCTTAGCAATCTTAGCAAGGTCGCTATCATTGCTATCGGTCACAGCAAAGCCAGTATTAACGCCGGGGAAGCCGTAAGAGAACTTAAATTCGTTCTGCGCAGCAAGCTCGGCAAACTCCATGGCGCACTTGGCAATAGCGTTGTCCATTTCTTCGCAAGTGCAGGTTTCAGCAAGCTTCTTCAGCTCCGCAACCTTTTCTTCGCTGAAGCACTTGGCATACTTTTCGACGGAAGCCATGTTCTTGGCACAAACTTCCTTCTTTTCGTATTCGGCAAGCTTCGCACACTTTTCCTCCAGCTCAGCGCACTTCGCATCAAGCTCCGCACACTTAGCATCGTAATCAGCACACTTTGCATCCAGTTCAGCACACTTGCCATCAAGGTCAGCCTGAAGACCAGCGCACTTTTCTTCTGCCGCTGCACAAGCTTCCTCGGAGGCCGTCAGACTGGCGCACTTCTCGTCGAATTCGGCACACTTCGCAGTATACTGCTCTTCAAGTTCTGCATACTTCTGCTCAAAGTTTTCCATAGACAGACCAAGTTCGCGATAGTGACGTTCAAGATGCTTCTTAACGTCGCCACTTACAATTCCCATCTGAGATGCGCGGGCAAAAGCAGCCTTAACGCCAGCCACATTAAGAACAAGCTTACCGTCCTTCACCTGATGGTGGGGATATTTCAGTTTTTCGCTTGGGGCATCCTTGTATCCACTTTCAACAACAAGGTATGCTTCCTTAACAAGACTTTCCGTGTTGCTTGCTTCAAGAAGTTTGCCATATAGCGCCTTTCCGGGATTATCCCAAGAAGTACCTTCGATGGCAGCTTCCTTATTGTTGTCAATAGTAATATTCACTTCGCGATTTCCTCCTTCTTCAGAATTTTTTATTGCTACGGCAGAACCGTTGCAAACAATAGAATTGACCCATTCGCGACCAGCTTCGCCACCATACATATTATATAAGATGTATTTACCGGTAGGCGGCACGCTTTCTTTGATGGGTTCTGGATTTGCGGCGAAATATTCCTTCATTTCATTGAAAGAACCTTCATACATCACACCAATATCACAGTTGCTTCTAAGGCTGTTGTAAATCACCTTGTTACCACCACGATTGGCTTCCCGCCGCATTTCAATACCATGCTTCATTACATCAAGAACTTCTTGCGGAATTTCATAAGCCTTCTGCGAAGCAAAACAGAAATACTTATCATTGGATTCCTTGGCGTAGTCGTCATAAGAAAATCTAAGCGACTTTAATCTTGCGCCTTCCATGATTTCCCTAAACTTTTCGCCAAGCGCCGTGATGGCAGTAATGCTAAACTTCTTCAGTCTAAGTGTGCCATCTTCAAGCTGTTCCGCATCCTTAATAGCAAATTCAACAGAAACCCTTACATCGCCGTCGCGACGCTTCAGGATTTCAGCAACGTGTGGAAGCAAGTTCTTCCAAACGACAACGTTAATTCGAAGATACTGCTTACCATCGCGTTCGACAAGCTTCGCATCTTTCAGGCCGCTTTCAGGGACACAACCAAACGGAAGGATACGGTCGCGCGTAATGCGGTCAGGATATTCTTCGCGAAAGTGTTCCATAAAGTCATTGTGTTCACCGTCAAGCGGATTCCACTTATTGTCAATTACACCGTAAAGCGGTTTGTTTGCAAAGCTTGGAAGCGACTCCCAAACACATTCTTCATCAATGATACATTCATTAGGATTCCAACCAGTATGAAGCGCATCAAGTTCAAACACAGACACATAAGGGTCTTCGTACAATAACTTCATATAGTCAACTTCATGGGTGAAGTTATCCATTGTGAACACCCCCAGTCGGTTTATTCATAGTCCAAAGGTCAAGAAGACCCTGAAGCCTATCGGTAAGAATGAAGACCCAAACAACACGGTCGGTCTTAGACGAACGATATGAGTATACGTACTCAATGCCATTTTCAGTCAAGAACGCCTTTTGATTCGGGCTACCGCACCGATAGAACTTGAACTTTTCAGACAGTTCGCCAATGTTTTCGATTCTCATAGCACCCACCAATCTTCTGCCTGCGCGTCCATATCGTAAAGGTGGTTGCCATACTGTTTCTTCTTATCGACAAGAAGAATCGCATTAGCGACATACTTGGAATATTCACGCGAAAGCGGGGTTAGCAGGTCATAGACGTTATGATTACCAGCATCTCTTGCATCAAGCTTAACTTTCTGTAAAAAGTCGTTGGTTTCAAGAGTCCACTCATAAAGCTGGTTAATCAGTTCATCGACATCTTCGTAGTCTTCGTTCGCGCCTTCAACGCCAAGATAGTTGACATCATAGTTGAAATTTTCTTCAATATCGTTGACTTCATCAGCAAGAAGCGGGTACGAATGTGCAAGCTGGTGATGTACCAACTCCGAGAGCTTTGGCATTGCAAACTTAACGTTCAGAACAGACTTCATTCTGTCAAGTTTCTTGTTCATCCAAAAGAACCTCTGACCAAGCCGGTCAAGTTCCATTTTGATTTCATTAGAAATAAGCATTATACATCACCACCTTTATTCACCGGCATCAATAGATTCGTCGCGCGATTCAGAACGCTTGCTATCAATTTCTTCCTTCGGTCTGCCACCTTCATTGGAACTCATTGTGCTTCCAAGCTGAAGCGGCTTCATCTTATCCTTGATATTCGTCAGGAAGTTTTCAATAACATATTCGTTCTCAATTTCGAACGGTTCAAAACCATAGTGCGACATAACATAAGAAATAGGCGCATTTGCACCAGAAAGCATCTTGAGCGCACGGTCTTGTTCTTCGTCTTCATAAAGCTTATTGCCGTGGAACTTAACAAGCCAATCAAATCTGTCGCCACATTCAATGCGAATAAGCCAGTTGACAAGATTCTGCGCACTTGCATACATACCATTGCTCGCATAGGCATAAAGTGCGCCGGTCGCAAGCTTCAGCGCAGCAGCAGATTTCTGGTCGGTATTAAACAGCGCATTTGGAATGCCAGAGTAGTCATAGAAGGACTTGTTGGAAATGTTTTCCAAACCTTCCATAACACTTGTCTGGTCTGCGTTGATAGGCGCTTCCGTATCGAACGGACTGGAAAAGGCGACGAAGTTTTCAGGAAGAACGCTTCTGATGCTATCAATGATAGCACTTGCTTCCTTGTAAGTTACTTGCATCTTACCAGTTGTCTTATCAATAGGAATCTTAAACGCAAGAACGCGCCAAAGGTCAACAACCGCCTTCTGCTTAATCAAGTCGCGATAACCGATTGCATCAAGGGCGACGCCAGCAGCACCGACCATGGGCGGCGCCTTAGTGGGCCTATTGACATCAAACAGAAAACACCAACCATCATAGGGCGATACCGGCATAAACTGATATGGCGCAATAGCCGCGCGTGAATACTTATGACTTGCTACCAGTTCTTCACGCTTTTGACAAAACGCTTCATAGGCGTGCCAAAGTTCAGGAACCTGCGTCTGCTGGAACGCGAACCTATCAAAATAGGTAAGGTCAACAGCAAACAGATAGCCAAACGTCCACGGCGCTGTGATATAGCAGAATTCGCTTGGAAGGTCAATCATGTCGAACGTGTCTTTTGTCCGATTGAACCAAACAAAAGCAACGCCATCTTTACACGCCTTGTTATCCAGCCTGCGAATCTGATAGGGAATGTTCAGCTTTCTAAGAAAAGAAAGAACCTTGTGGTAGCTATTCTTAAATTCAACTGAATTAGCTTTGCTTTGAAGGTCGGGCGTCGCACATCGAAGGTCGTAATGATACGACTTGATGTCGGAAAGAAGGCTTGCGGCACGACCATACTGCAAGTTTGCGTTTTCAAGATAATGCGAAAGCAGTCTAAGACTTTCTGCGTTCTGTTCTGGATGTTGCAACCAATCTTGAAGATTTTCATTGGTCGCAGAACCAGAAGTAAACGCAAGATTCTGCATTAAGCTTTCACTGAAAATAGGATTGTATATGCCTTTTTCAGAAAGGGAATATGCAACTGCTTCAAGGTCTTTCATGTTGGTGCTGATTTTGTTCGCGAAATACATCGACCCACGGTCGCTTCGCATGAAATCGCAAAACTGCTGAATTGATTCAAGCTGTTCTGGCGTTGCGTTTTTACGCGGACGACCGCGCTGACGCTTTTCATCTGCCAAGCAGATTCACCCCTTTCATCTAAAGAATCGTCCGAATTTGTTCCCGACACGCATATTAGAAGAAAGGCTTCTGTTCATGCTTGAAATGGCGGAATACATATCGTCGTCATTAAGTCCCTTCAGTAGTTCCGTATCAAGAAGGGACGCATAGTAGTTTAGGTAAATCAAAGAAACGATTCGGTCTTTTGTCAAGCGCTTCGGCTCAACAAGTCGGAAGTTGCCACCAACAACGTAAACGGTTAGCGCAAGCGCTTCGTTAATAAGTTGCGTGGTCTGTTCAAACGGAGCAAGCAACCAAGGTCTTCCACCCCAGTCGCCAACTTCGTCTGTATAAAACTTAAAACCAATATCCTTTGCAAAATCCTTTTCAACTTCGTCAGGCTGTTCAAGAAGCTTAATCATTCCCGTCTTCAGCTTATCCTTAAAGATAACAGCCATCTTACTGTTAAGTTCGGCAGTACCATAAATAGGATAGATACAAGGAATTGCGTTAGGATTGATTGTTTGCTGCATATACTCTTCGTACTTATGTGCGATTGTTTCATGGAAAGCAACAGTAATTGGCGGATAGTCAATACCACGAACATCATCGTGAATGACATCGGTCATAATATTGAAAATCGCGTTACCAAGGTTGCGGAAGTCCATTACAAGCGTATCCGCTTCGAAGTCCGTCATAATTTGTCGAATTCTAAGCGCCTGCGCAGGAGCGCCAACACCGTTGGAAATTTCGGAATACACAACTTGACGTTCGTACCCCTTTCCGCGCTTCGGAATAAGACGTGCCACGTTAATTGCGGTGTTATCCGAACCACGGGCGGCAGAAGACGCCAAGTCAACGCCGACCAGTCGAATTTCGCCAGTCACTTTTGGCATACGGTATCTTTGCTTGCCAGAAGCAACTTCTTCTGGACGCTTTGGATAGAATGCCTGCTTTAGAACACGCGCCTTATCGAAATCGTCATATGAAAAGAAGGCGTTTTCGTCAATGCCATACGGTATATTTTGATATTCGCATTGGAAAGATATTAGGTCGGAGCTTTTCCGTTCCGATGCAATTTCACGCGGGGACTTAATACCATGTTCCAAGCTTGCCAAATAGTCAAACGCCATAAATACCGTGCTGTCTTTGGACTGAATGCCGGTCTTATCACCATAAATACTAATAACAATCTGTTGAATCGTATAGGGGAACCACCAGTTTATTTTTAACCCAGCAGAACTAATCGAAATCATTTTCGATTCTTCTGTCAAATGGCTATACTGCGGTAATAGTCGGAAAGGTGCCGGTCTAACATAACGCATAGGTGCAATAACTGCATCAAGAAGGTCTTTGCGCTTCATGCTATTGCATTCTTCGCGAATAACACAAGTCGCTCGCTGGCCTCGCGCGTTGTCCGAAAGCGCGACAACTGTAATTTTAGAGCCGTTAACGAATTCAACAATGCGGTTATTTTCATTTATCGTTATCTTTGAAATTTCTCTCTGAATGTTTGGGTAATCATCGTAAAACCCTTGAATTTTGCCAAGGATAACGCCTGCCTGTCCCTTAGTTGACGAAACAACAATGATTTCGCTTTTCGGATAAAGCGACGCGATGCAAATAGCCCCAAGACCAACAATCCACGACTTTGCCGTCGCACGAGACGCAGAAATCGTGATTTCGTCTTTCGCGCCAATTTCGTACAACATCATCTTCTGATAGTCGTGAAGCGTTCTAACTTGAAAGTAGTGTTCGGCGTACAACTGAATGTTTCGCCGATATAGCGTCGCCCAGTCCTTAATTCGCTTCAAGCGGCTTTCGCTAATTTCCGTCTTTTTGATAACACCGCGCGGTCTTTTGCGGATATCCGCAGACTTTTCGTTGCTACCAAACGGGTTATAGTTAGTCGTGTTTCTCGCCATCGTCATCACCATCAACATCAAGATAGACACCGCTGATATCTTCAGGCTTGAAGTCTTCAGCTTCCTTGTCCATCTTGTCCATTACGACGCGGAAATCGCGCGACATACCGATATAGTTACGAACAGCGCGGTCATATGTGCGCTTAACGTATTCGTCAATGCCTTCCACGTCCTTGAATAGCTTTTTATTTTCAAGCCATTCAGCAGGAGACATCGTTTCGACGTCCTTAAGCCAAACGCCAAACGCTGCGGTAGATTTGCTGCTTGTGCTTTCCTTCAGCTTGTCTGGCGTAATCGAACACTTATCCATCAACATGGTAAGCGTTTCGTAGTCGGACTTTTTAAGTTCGCCGCCTTCTTCGCGTGTCTTGCGCATCTTTAGCTGTTGCAGACAGACTTCCTTGATAAGCATATCGACACCCTTTTCGTCGGTGTCTTTTGTCTTTGCCCATTCGTTGTATTCGTTTTCAAGGAACACATAGTCATCATCTTCAAAGCCAGTACCCCACTTCTTTTCAAGCGCGGACATCTTTTTGTTATAGGCTTGTTCGATAACTTCGGTAACAGGCTTATCAGTAGTCTTATCTTCGTAACCTTCGGGACGGTCGTTCTTATAGACATCAAACGTCAAATCGGCGTCTTCGTTGTTGTGATACACACCCTGAAGAATCGTAAGATACTTGCCGAATAGCGAAGTCTTTGTATTAACTGCAACCTTATCAATATCGGTTTCAGTTTCTTCTTCTTCGACGCCATTTATTGCGTTTACGGTTGCCTGCATACCGTTCTTTTCAAGCGCCTTCATCAGCATACTGTACGCCTTGCTATCATAACGATAGTTCAGGCAACGACACACTTCATAAATCGCAATATCAATGCGACCGTGCATCTGATAGAAGTAATTAAATAGGTATGTACAACAGTCGATACAGACGGAAAGCCTGCCGTCAGTGTCTAAGAAGTCATAACTTTTATAAAACCGCTTGATATCCTTTTCGTTCGTACAATAGCGGCACTTCTTCTTTCGAATATCGCGGTCTTTTGTCTTTGCTTCTTCGATGGTCAGCGGTGCCGACCTATCCATAGTTTTGGTCTTTCTCACGTGACCACCTTCCTAAAATAGTAAAAGCCACCCGAAGGTGGCTTTCTTCTAAAATTATGTGATACCGTGCAAGCGCGGGCGTGCGGCGTTACGCCTTAAGTCAAGTCAATAAAATATTCAGCCGTCTTGCCATGCCCCGGCGTAAGTTCAATAATCATAGCGCCCGGATTGGAACCCTTACTAAGGGACATAGCAAAATCGTCAATGCCAATAATAGACGGGCATCTTGAAACAAACTTCTTGACGCCAACATCTTCGCTGTAGTGATGGTGTAAGTGAGCAGCAACAACGCCATCAACTGTAACACCATACATATTGGAAAGGTCTTTAATAGCCTTTTCCATATCCTTCATTTCACCATGAACACCAAGGATGTTATATCCAGCAATGCTGTCAAAGATATTACCAGACGGGTTTTCAATCAGTTCAAAGTTTGGGTTATACTTCATTCGCGCCTTGATGTACGCAATCACAATCTTAGACATATTTTCATCTTTGAATGTACCGCGCGGCTGATTAAACATACGAAGTTCAGAATGATTGCCAGCAACCATATGGAATCGGACATTTACAACCGAAGTAAGTTCGTTAAGCCATTCGCTAATAAATTCCATATACTTGACGGTGCCATCGACTACGCCATATCTAAGCTTCGTCAACTGACCAATTCGAAGGACGCCATCAGTAAAGTCGCCCATTGAAAAGACGTGGAGCGTACCAATATCATGTTCACGACAAAACTGTTTCGTGTAATCAAGAAGTTTTGCCATGCGTTCAGCAAAGATTTCAGGGCTGTAGGCGTTAATCACTTCGCCCATCAGACCTTTGATTTCAAATTCTGCCCCGAAATGGTCATCTCCAGCCACAAGGATATATTCCTTGCCTACATTACGCCTATCATATGCGACGTCGGGAACGCGGAGCGGTTCAAGATTTTCAATAGCGCCGATAAGCTTTTCAACAATCAGTTCATCACGAGCATTTTCACGAAGCCAAGCATTGTATTCAAGCTTTTCAGTCTGAAGACGAATGCGTTCCTTCTTCAGTTCGTTACTGGCGACACGAATGCTTTCAAGCCGTTCTTCGCCATCAACAAGCTTGGCACGGTTAGCTTCAAACAACTTCTTAAAGGAATTGTAGTCCTTACGATACTTGCTTTCGGTGTATTCATAATTTAGTTCCTTATTCAGAAGCTTTGCAACTTCATCCCAAGAACCAATCAGGTCTTTGTTTTCGCAGATTCTGAAAATGTATTCGACTTCGCCTTCAGCGGGGTTCCTATGGAAGTTAGGCATTGTCTTCTTCCTCCGATTCTAAAATTTCTTCGTCGTCGTCATTCGTAGTGTTGTTGCTATACCAGTTACCAAAACCAGCTTCACGCATCTTTTTCCCAAAGAAGTGTCCCATCGTGGGGAATTCTTCGTTCGGATAGACGCCTTCTTCAACGCCGCGACGATATTCATTCGCAAGCGAACCCTTCTTCATCATGAAACGACGACGTTCAAGAATATCAGGATGGAAGTTTTCACGGAATTTGCGAACCTTCTTGTATCGACTGCCTTCGGGATAAATGATTGTATCATCATCCCTGACAACCATGCTTTTACCAAGCTGTGCAGTTTCTTTCGCAACAGCATTGGATGTGTTAATCAGGTCTTCCAGAGTTTTTTCACCGTTAGACATAAAGATATTGGTGCTGTCAATCATCATTATTGGCGGCACATACATCCTCACAAAGTCGCTCTGCATCACGGCAGGCGTGGCGATACTCCTCTTCGTAATCAACACGCTGTTTGACCAATGGGTAGACAAGAAGGAGAAGCAATATTTTCACAAAGACCAGGACAATGGAGAAACTGATTAATCTTTTCACAGCATGGCACGGTTCGGAGCCTGCAAGCACAACGCGACTTGCAGGAGCGGGCAGCAACAGAGAGTATTATCGTCTTGTCGACGAGGACGGACAGAGTGTGATAGGAGTGGTGGGCACAAGCCGCGACGAGAACCACGCCTTTGTGTATCTGGCTGAGCATTTCGAGCAGAGGCAACTGCCTGTGCCGCACGTGCTTGCCGTGAGCGACGACGGGCTGCGCTATCTGCAGACCGACCTTGGCTCTGTGTCGCTCTACGACGCCATACGTGGAGGCCGCGAGGCGGGCGGACGCTACAACCTTGAGGAGCAGGATCTGCTAAAGCGCACCATACGCCAACTGCCTAACATCCAGATACGTGGAGCGCGCGGACTCGACTGGCAAAACTGCTATCCTCAGCCCGAATTCGACGAGGACAGCGTGCTCTTCGACCTCAACTACTTCAAGTATTGCTTCCTCAAGCCCTCCGACCTCGACTTCCACGAGCTGAAGCTTGAGGCCAACTTCCGTCTGTTAGCCAAGGACCTCACCTCCGAGCCAACCGACTCGTTCCTCTACCGCGACTTCCAGGCTCGCAACGTGATGCTCGATGCCGAGGGCAACCCCTTCTTCATCGACTTCCAGGGCGGACGCAAGGGACCCTTCTACTACGACCTTGCATCGTTCCTATGGCAAGCCTCCGCACGCTATTCCAACAAGCTGCGACGCGAACTCCTGCGCGAGTACTACGAGGCTCTGAGCCAGTATACCGAGGTGCCGTCTGTGCGCCACTTTGCCGAGCGGCTCTCCCTCTTCGTGCTCTTCCGCACCCTTCAGGTGCTGGGAGCCTATGGCTTCCGCGGCTATTTTGAGCGCAAGCGCCACTTCATCGACAGCATCCCCCCTGCCATCGACAATCTGCGCGAGCTGCTCCGTGTGCGCCACCTCTTCCCCTATCCCTACATGATGGATATGCTTGAGCGGCTCACCCTCCTTCCTGCCTTCACGCGGATAGAGCAGGCGGCCGAAAACCGTGCCGACGGCTTCCGCACCGCCGACACCAATGTCTACGCAGCCCACCCGCAGGACGGCCCCGCCACCTTCTCCAAGTACGACGGCAAGGGTCCGTTGCGAGTGCGTGTGTTCAGCTTCTCTTATCGTAAGGGCATACCGGAGGACACTTCGGGCAATGGCGGAGGCTATGTGTTCGACTGCCGCTCTACACATAATCCCGGACGCTACGAACCCTACAAGAAACTCACCGGACTCGACGAACCCGTAATACGATTCCTTGAAGACGACGGCGAGATTCTTACCTTCCTCGAAAGCGTATATAAGTTGGCTGACGCTCATGTTCAACGCTATATCGACCGCGGATTTACCGACCTTATGTTCTCGTTCGGATGCACCGGCGGACAGCATCGCAGCGTCTACTCGGCACAGCATCTGGCAGAGCATATACACAGCAAATTCGGCATCGAGGTACACGTGTGCCATAGAGAACAAGGTATAGAACATACGCTGCCGAGCACGTCGAAAGACTGAGTTCGAGCTGCAATCAGAAGACAAAAGCTATATTAATAGCTACATTTATACACAATCCCGTTAAAAAGTTGAGGCAAGCTTTACTTTTTAACGGGATTTTCTGTAACTTTGCATCACAACTTTACATCCTTAAATATATGATGCAAGCAATGATTTTCGCGGCTGGACTGGGCACACGCCTTAAACCGCTCACCGACACAATGCCTAAAGC
>OQVL01001466.1_pt1 | contig 14124 bp, 8 predicted proteins | sample 1691501 | NCBI WGS metagenome assembly OQVL01 (sample SAMN03418253, study PRJEB22391) | human gut metagenome | biome: human-gut; feature: organic feature; material: feces | host: Homo sapiens | place: Tanzania | collected 2013-01
TGTCCATGATCGTCGCCGTCCGTGAGTGGACCTATCAGGCCCGAGGGCAGGTGAATGCCGGGGCGAAGCGCTTTGACATCGCGTTCTTCATCAACGGCTTTCCGATGGTGTTCTGCGAGACCAAGACGCCGGTCCGGCCCGCCGTAACCTGGGCGGATGGGGCGAGTGACATCCTCGACTACGAGAAGAGCGTGCCACATGCGTTCGTGTCGAACGTTTTCAACATCGCAACCGAGGGCAAGAAGTTCCGCTACGGCGGACTTTCCGCGCCGCTCGACAAGTGGGGCCCGTGGTTCGCGGACTGCGCCCGCCGGGAGGGAACCCTCGACGACGTGAAACATAGTTTCATTTCCATGGTAACGCCCGAGGTGATACTCGACATCTACAGGAACTTCACGCTTTACCGTCCGAACAAGCGCAACACGGGCCTAATTAAGATCGTCTGCCGTTACCAGCAGTACGAGGGTACGAACGCGATCGTGAAGCGGTGTGTCGAGGGAAAGGTCAAGAAAGGCCTCATCTGGCACTTCCAGGGCTCGGGTAAGTCGTATCTCATCCTTTTCGCGGCGCAGAAGTTGCGGCATGAGGCCTCGCTTAAGGCACCGACCATCGTCATCGTCGATGACCGCATCGACCTCGAGGAGCAGATTACGGCGGACTTCCTCGGAGCAGAGGTCGAGAATGTGACGGGAGCCGGGAGCCGCAAAGAACTGGAGGAGTTCTTCAAGACGAAGCAGCGCAAGATCCTCATCACCACAATCTTCAAGTTCGGCGAGGTGACGGGGCAGCTCGACGATCGGGACAACATCATCGTTCTTGTCGACGAAGCGCACCGCACCCAGGAAGGCGATCTCGGACGCAAGATGCGTGAGGCGCTGCCGAATGCGTTCTTCTTCGGACTCACGGGTACGCCGATCAACCGGTACGAACACAATACGTTCCAGACTTTTGGCGCGACCGAGGACAAGACCGGATACATGAGCAAGTATTCGTTCCAGGACTCGATCGACGACGGTGCGACATTGCCGCTCAAGTTCCAGACGACGCCGGTCGAGATGCACATCGACAAAGATACGCTTAATCGTGAGTTTGAGGAGATGACGGACCAGATCACGGATGCGGAGCGGAACTTCATTGTCAATAAGACGAGTGCCGAGGCGCTTTTCACGGCTCCGGATCGCATTCGCAAGGTCTGCGAACATATCGTCGACCACTACCGCAAGCAGATTGAGCCGACGCACATGAAGTGTCAGATCGTCGTGTTCAATCGCGCGAACTGCGTCGCCTACAAGAAGGAACTCGACACGCTCCTCGGAACGACGGATGCGACGGCAATCGTCATGGATTGCAATAACGACAAGAAGGGTGAATATGCGCAGTATAAGCTGACGCGGGACGAGCAGAACAAGTTGCTGGATCGTTTCCGCGACCGGCTGGATCCGCTCAAGTTCGTCATTGTCACCTCGAAGCTCCTGACGGGATTCGACGCACCGATCCTGCAGTGCATGTATCTCGACAAGCCGATGAAGAACCACACGCTTCTTCAGGCGATCTGCCGCACGAACCGCGTGTTCGGCGACGACAAGATGAACGGACTTATCGTCGACTACGTGGGCGTGTTCGACGATGTCGCCAAGGCGCTGGAGTTCGACGACGAGCGGATGAAGAAGGTTATCGAGAACATCGCCGAAATCAAGGCGATGCTTCCGGCGCTTGTCAAGGACTGCCTCGCGTTTTTCCCCGGCGTCGATCGGTCGCTAGGCGGGTATGAGGGCCTTCGCGACGCACAGTCCCGACTGGACACGGACGCCAAGAAGGACGCCTTCGCGGAGGCGTTCGGCGTTCTGTACCGCGCCTGGGAGATCCTGTCGCCGGATCCTGTGCTGGACAACTACCAGGACGATTACACATGGCTTTCTCAGGTGTACGAGAGCGTGCGCAAGATCGTGATCTCGGGCGGCCTCCTCTGGAAGATGCTCGGCGCGAAGACGATCGAGCTTATTCACAAGAACGTGACGCGGGTGGACATCGGTTCGACGCTGGAAGAGCTGGTCATCAACTCGGCGGTCATCGAGGCGGCGATCACCGAAGCGGACGCACAGCGTCGCGCCGATGAGGTTATCAAGCTTCTGCACGCCCGGCTCGGAAAGCACGCCAAAAACCCCAAGGCGAAGAAGATCGCTGACAAGGTCGAGGAACTCAAGGAGAAGATGCGTCAGAACCTCATCACCTCCATCGAGTTCCTCAAGCAGCTTCTGGAGGCGGCCAAGGAGCTCCTCGAGGCCGAGAAGGAGATCGCTCCGGAAGACAATCGGGCTCGAGCGAAAGCCGCGCTTACGGAACTGTTCGAGACGGTGAAAGTCGAGAGCGGGAAGAAGAACCTGATCGTCGAGAACATCGTCAACGACATCGACGATCAGGTCGTTCGTGTCATCCGCACCTTCAACGATGCGTTCGCCACGGTCGCGGGCAAACGCGAGGTGCGGCAGCTTCTGCGCTCGATCCTGTGGGTGCGCTACCAGATCAAGGACCAGGATGTCTTTGAGAAGGCGTACAACTACGTCGAGCAGTATTATTGATTGTGAGAAGGGAGAGATGATGAAAAGACTTGCACCACTGTTGTTGATCCTGGCATCGTCTGGGTGTGCGTTCTACAGCACCTACCCAACGTATGATTATGTGAACGCAGAAGTACCGCAGATCAAGTCATCGGCTGAATTTACCGGTGATATTTTCAAGACGGAGCTAAGAAGCAATGGAGTGACATTCGGCACGGCGTATAAGAATGTCTATGTTGGAGGAACGCGCACCAGGACGACGGAGTGGCAGGATCCCAATGCGGAGCGGTTCATAGATCGCGTTGAGTCGGCGGGCATCTCCGTCCGCGCTCCCGATCCGAAGTACACGATTGATGTTAAGCAGTATTGCAATGGCGAACAGGGCTTGGGTGCGCGGTGGTTGTCCTACCTTGGGTCGATCACGTTCTTAAGCAGGACTGAGAATCTATATTACATTCAGATTCGGATTTATGAGAAAAAGACGGGGGAATTGATCTCCAAGAAACTGATCCCATTCACCGGATATACATTAAGGTTCTGTATCCCGATTTGGGGGCCGTGGGTCGACAGAGATATGGACGTTCCATATGATGATCAGATTACGAGCTGGTATCTGCAAGGAGCAGATTACGCAATTGATGAAATCAGGAGACACGCGAGCAAACAATGAACTGGACGCGCATTGTTGTAAGAAATGCTTTGATGTCATCGCATTGTCTTTAGGCGAAATTGGGAGGGGAAACGGATGGTCTTAACAAAGCTGAGAATCCGAAATTTCAAGTTATTCCGGGACATGACCCTGGAAATGAACGAGAACACAAACGTTTTCGTTGGGGCGAATGACGCGGGGAAGACAACATTGCTGGAGGCGCTGTCGCTTGTTACTTCGTGCAAATTGCACGGCTCCACATTTGATCAGAAACAGCTTCGGCTGTCATTGTTCAACCAGTCGGTTCGGACTGATTTCTGTAATGCCGTAGCGAGTAATTATCATTCGGCGATGTCAAACCTCCCGGAGATCGTGATTGAAGCTTATTGTCGGGACGATGATGATTGTGCCGAATACAAGGGCCGGAATAACGATCTTCGTGAGAATTGTCCTGGAGTTAGGTTGCTTGTCGCGTTCGATCAGACATACGAAACGATATACAGAGATCTTTTAGAAAAGCGTGAAATCAAGGACATACCCATAGAGTTCTACAAGGTCACATTCAATTATTTCAGCGGCGAACCGGTGCTTTCACGGAGGATGCCGTTCAAGATGGTGTTTGTCGATACGACACACCATGACTATTCACAAGCGGTCAACCGTTTCGTTTCAGGGAGCGTCGACACGATGCTTTCGGAGGAGGAGGTCAAGGTATTGACTGCGGCTTACCGTCATCACAAGAAGTTGTTCTCTGACGACGCGCCGGTACGTCAACTGAATGACAAGCTTAAGTCAGGTGTTCGTGTTCGCGAGAAGCCGGTGACCGTGACGGTCGCCGAGGGCGCAATGGAGGAGTGGCGGCGTCAGCTTGCCCTTATGGTCGGCGAAGATGCATTTGATACACTTGGGTATGGAACGCAGAACTCTGTGAAGATTGAACTGGCGTTGCGGGCGGAGGAGAATGACGTCACCACTGTTCTCATGGAAGAACCGGAGAACAATCTCGCTTTTTCAAAGTTGACGGAGCTGCTGGGGTGCATCGGAAGTCAAGATTCACGGCAGATATTCCTAACGACGCACTGCAGCTATGTTGCGAACAATCTTGGTCTGAACAACGTGCATTTCATCAACGGGAATAAAGTCATCTCGTTTTCAGCGATTGAAGATCGTACGCGGCGATATTTCCAGAAGCTTCCATCGTATGACACCCTGCGTTTTGTACTGGCGGAGAAGGTCGTTCTTGTGGAAGGGCCAACGGATGCCTTGCTGGTGAAACACGCTTACAGGAATATCAAGAAGGCAGAGATTGCCTCGGCGGGAGTTGATGTGATAGCCGTTGGCGCGTTGTCGTTTCGCAGATACCTGGTGCTTGCCGGATTCTTGAAGAAGACAGTATGGGTTCTGACGGATAACGACCGTTCGGCAGCAATCAATGTCGATCAGAAATACGGCGAATATGTCACACAGTCCGAAGGTCGCATAAAGGTATATACAGAACGAAATGACAGCCTAAATACAATCGAACCAAGTGTTCTTGAAGTGAATTCTGTAACGCAGGGCGAATTAGAGACCTTTCAGCACGCGATACGACGGTCGAAGCTTGCAGGCAAGAATAAAGAGGAAACGCTCGAATGGATGCTCAAGAACAAGGTTGAGTGGGCTCTCAATCTGTCCGAATCGTCCGAGGTGATCAATTACCCCAAACACATCAATGAACTCATTCGGGAAATTGGTTAGGCTGTCGGTCGCTGGATCCGGCAAGACCTATTGGATTTGTCACGAAGCACTGCGGCTTGTGCGCAGTGACTCGTGTGCCCGGATTCTCATAACCACATTTACCAATGAGAACATCGATACGATCACAAAGGAACTGAAGAAGCAGAACGGGGGTATGTTGCCAGACCGGATAACGATTGTGTCGTGGTATCGCTTCCTTTTGAGGGACTGGATTAGACCATATCAGAGCGCGTTCCCAGGCATAGGCATAAACACGATTCGGTCTTTCAATTATAATCGGAATCCGCGCATGTTCGGATTCTCGAAGGCGGATGTTGAGAGATATGTCGATTCGCAGGGGGATGTTTGGAAGGATCATGCCAGTGAACTTGCGTTTGAGATAGAAAAAAAGAGTGGGCGCGGATCGTCGGAGCGGATCGCGAGGATGTTCCGCTACATATTCATAGATGAGATACAGGACTTCATGGGGTACGACATCAATCTCGTAGAGTCATTGTTGGCAAGGGACATTGGCTTTGCCTGTGTTGGAGACGAGAAGCAGTCGACGCTCCAGACACATTACACGAATAAAAACAAGAAGACAACCGGTGCGAACATACGGACATGGGCGAAGCGTCAGGAGGCGATGGGCCGTCTGAGCGTACAAGAGGAATCGATGAGTAGACGGTTTAACAGTGATATATGTTCGTTTGCGAACGCAGTGTCGCCAGGGGGGATGGTCATGACGACGTGTATGAAAGAATCTACCGGCCACGATGGTGTGTTTTGCATTTCGCGTGATAGTGTTATGCCGTATGTTGGAAAGTTCAAACCGAACGTCTTGAGATACAACAATACAATCGAGACGATGAATCTCCCTGCGATGAACTTCGGGGAGTCGAAGGGCGATACATATGAAAGGGTCCTGGTTTTTATCAATGGTCCTATTGAGAAGTTTCTGACGAAGAAGACGCCTTTCTCATCGCCAGCCAAATACTATGTTGGCGTAACACGTCCGCGCTATAGTCTTGCGTTTGTCGTAGATGATCTATCGACGATTCGTTCGGAGTTTGTTGAAACAGAAATTGACGTCGGGCTTGAGATGCCGATCGTTGGTTTGAAGTATTGTCCAGGAGAGGATGCGAAATGAAAGAACACCTCACACGTCTGATGTCCGGCATCGGAGCCGAACGGTTTTCAACGAGCATTGACAGTGTTGCCGCATCCCTTCGCTTTGACAAGAAGATAGCGAGACTCGATGCCGATAAGGAGCGGCGCGAACGGGATCGCGAGATGTATCGGAAGCGTTTGCTTCGGATATCCGAGAAGTCGATTCAGAGAGCGCTCGCCAAGCCCGGTCTCATCGATCTTGATGTGGCGCGGTCGTTCATCAAACAGGCAGAGCGGCATGTGGAATTGCGAAAGTATCTGCCGGACGTGGCAGACCGTGTCTATGACGAAAACATGAAGCGGAACCGCCGGGCAGTCTTCGAGCGGCTGTCGAAGATGGCCGGTGAATATCTGAAGCTCGAGAAGATGCGGCGGGAGCAGAAGTCATGATGCGGGAATACACGAGCCAGCAGCAGACGAAGATGTACCGCGAGGTGGCGCGGGATGACAAGCAAAGAAGGTGAGGATTAGAATGTTGATATTCAAGCCACAGGAACTTGAGAAGATTCTTGGTTTTATCATCCGCGGCGGCTATGTCTTTGACCTTACCAATCGGAGTTTCAATGAATTCACGAAGCGTTCGGTTGGAGTCGAGGTTCAGGCCAAGTATGCCGACGAGGGTCTCTCAAAGGGCAAGGCGCTTACGCGCTTTCTGAACAACGATGCAACCAACGAGCAGGCGGTTCGTCTGCTATCAGATCTGCTTGAATATTATGAGCTGAATGTCCGGGGAACTGGACTGCCGGATGACACGTCAAGATCGGTCGAAGATGCGCAGTTCGCAAAGATTCTCGTGAAGAGCTATGAGATGCGACTTGCCGCAAAAGATGGCGGTGCTAAGCCTAATCGTCTGCTCGAAAGACTCAAGCGGTCGTCAGAAGAGCAGCGGTTGTTCCCGCATGGATGGGCGCTTGGCCGCAACAGCAGCGATATCATCCGGATTTACTATACCGCCAACTTTTCAATCCATGATTTCGTAAAGCAGGGCGACTCAATACCTCCGCACTTCTATCCGTGTCTTGTCGCAATTGATGCGGTCGCGGCTATAGTGAACATCGATGCCAACCTGAAGTTCTACTTGCGACAGTGCTGTGACCTGTGGCGACCGGCATACACATTCTTCTCGTCTCAGGAGATGTTCAAACAGCTCGAGCAGTTCGTGGAGATCCTTCCCGAGGTGAATCCAGAGAATGACATGTGTGACTATGCGGGGGAAATGCGGGATTGTGTGGATGCGTTGAAAGGCATGGTTGACGCGCTCGAGGTTGCTGATCGGAAGATACCGAGGGCTCAGGCGCTTGTCGCCGTCAAGGCGTTTGGCAATGCGTTCCAGCTGTATTTCGATCATCCGAATGATGTTAAATGCGACGAGAACTATGAGCGGTTAACCTCGGCACTCATGCGTGTGAAGGCGCAGTTTGGCGAAATCGCGAAAAGGTTGGAGCAGACCGAATTATCCGCGCCGGGTGTCGTTGTTCATGACGGGTACCACCCTCAGATGAAGTCCTCGCTCGATCGGATGTATGAATATGTGATGGTGAGAGATCTGGCAACTGTCTGGGCGAAGGATCGTTCAAGCTATCGATTTCAGGAAAAGGGGAAGGGGTCCGAGAAGCCGGACAACCGTCCGGAGACCATCGAGAGCGTGGTCGCGGATTATACGAAAGCCGAGGAAAAAAGGGCTGCTGAGAAACTGTCGAAGCTGCAGGCGCTCCTGTCCGCTAATATGCCCATACTTGCTATGTCGTCTCCGACGACATTGAAGATATTCTCTGCGGTCCGAGACGCATTGCGCAAGGGGGCCGAAGCGATGAATGCTGGACGGGTCGACAAACTTCATCCACTTCAGTGTTGGCCGAACCTGCTTCCCGAGGTGTTGTCCACAACTCCTTCCGCGACGGATTTCTATGCGGTGGATGAATCGGACGACGATCCGTTCACCCTGGAGGTCGAACTGCGGGGCGGGAAGAAGGGATATGTGGCTTCGAGCCGTCATGAGACGGACGAGACACGAGTCCTTCGGGAGATAAAGGAGGGGCTGTCGCGCTACATCGATGCAGGCCTGATGTTGGCGAAGAATGTGCGGTCGGCGTCTTATGACAAATGGGCGGAGGCGACGGCGTTGTGGGATGAGTGCGACAATTGTTGTAGCATGCACCAGTCGGCTCCGCATTTGATGGCGCTAAAGGAGGCCGTCATGGCAGCCGTGCGTCGACTTGCTGTAGACGTTAAGGTGGCGAATCCGGAGCCTGTTTCTGGACACGGGACGGCGCAGAAGAGTGATCGCGTCGGTGACATGCCAAAGGATCAGTTCTTCTCCGAAGTGAAGAAGACCGTCGGTTCATCGCGGCGAATGCCAAAGGGTGTCAAGACCGGATTGACGCAGAAGGAACTGTCGATGCTCCTGGGATTTAAGAATGCCGATTCCGTGCGCAAATGGGAGTCGCCGAGTTCGGGGCGGAAGGTCCCACTTGGGTACTCGCGTGAATTGCGTATTGCGGGAGGGTTGCCCCTCCTGGAGTTCATTAACGGTTACCGCAAATTGCGCGGGATCAAGAAAGAGCTCGAGTCCATACGAGATGGGAAGATCATCAAACTCGAGAATCTGACCGCTGACAACATAAATGATCTTCATTTGATTGCTGAAAGGATGCGGCGGGTCAACGAGAGAAACGCGGCAGAGAAAGAAAAGAAGGAGAATAGATAGTGTCAGACGCAGATGCCTTGAGTGATTTCGCACTTGAACTCAAAATTGCCCCGCCATTCGACATGGAGCCGATTATCCGCGGTGAAGCATCGGTATTGGATTCGGACATTCAAAGGAAAATCCTCAAGCACGTTAAGGGGACGGTCCTGATAGCAAGTTGCAAGGTCGTGGTTCCGGAGGTTCTCCTGTTCCACAATTATGGCGTGCGGTGGTTTTGCACCACGGTAGTCTGTGATCCGGAACGGGCGTGTGGGGCAGAGGAGATCTCGAATTGGGAGCTGGCGCACGCGGAGCTGATGCGAGAACTTCTGCGCTATTGTGATGAGCAGGCAAGGAACGCTGTGGCAATCGGAGCCGATGATGCCGCAAAACTGTGGATCAGCGCAAAGTCCCGTCTGAGCGTAGTCAATGCCGCGCAGTTTATCGGAAATGAAGCGGATTGTGACATGATGCGCAACAACTGTGCGCTTTATGACGGGGCCTTGAGCGATTCGGTGCAGGCGGCTACGATCCAGGACCAGGCGTTGCAGCTTGCAGAGCTGCGTGGGGACGATATCGGAGAGAAGATTGCCGCCCGGCGTACACTTTGGCTCAAGCAACATGACATACCCGACGAGAACCCGTTCACGAGGAAATTCGTGGCATGGGGCGCTGAATCGACGGAGAAGATTCCGAGTTGGTGCTTGATGGTCAAGGACGGGATGATCAACAAGGAGCTTTTCGAGCGGAATCTGAAGATCGTTGGCCGTGATTACTCGGACTTGTACGACCAGCTGAATGCGAATGTTAAACGGTTCATGCAGGGCAAGGCCGACGAACTCCGACATAGTCTCGACGAGAGCATGACCGGAGCATTGCATGAGGGTGAGTCGCCGATCAAAGCACTCGACGATCTGCTTGATAGCGTCGACAGCGCCTTGTCGGGCCGCGGATATTATGACGACGGGTCACACTGGGACAATCTTCTTGGTGTCGCGCTTGGACTTCCTCGGTACCGTCTATATTACTATGACTGGGCGAGTCACCACGAGGACGAGGGGCCGACCGAGCCAGGACTGTTTTTCGATACAGCAGATGGCCGGAGACATGAGGTGCATTACGACACGGTCGAGTCGGACTGGTGGCAGGGCATGGACATGGTTGAATTCAGGATCGACAACCTCATACGCAAATGCAACGCGCTAGCCTTAAAACTCGGAATCGAGGCGGTCGTCAACGAATGGTTCGAGATCGAGATGAAATGGCGTGAGTGCCGTGGCTCGTCCGATAGCGGAACGTCATGTCATTGCATAGGCGATCTGGCGGGATTCGCGTCAAGTTTCTATCAGGGAATCAAGAAGATGATGGTCGTTTTGCCAAAAGTTTCCGTTGAAGGCAAGAATGTGGGAAGCAGACCAATAGGGGATATGCCGGAGGACGAGTATTTCCGGAGGTTACATTCCGAACTTGGAGTCAAGGAGCGCCACGCTCGTGTCCTCGCCGCAGTGACGCAATATGAGCTTGCAATCTTGTTGGGTTACAAGAACCAGGACTCTGTCAGGAAGTGGGAGTCCGGGGATCGGAGTGCGCCAGACGGATACAGTCGAGATCTTCGCTTGCGCGGCGGTTTGGAGTTGATGGCATTTATCAACGATTTCCGCAAATCACGGGGCATAAAGGCGCCACTGCAGGCAATCAAAAACGGGAAGGTCGTCGACCTTTCCAAGCTCTCGGAGGCGGATGCCGACCTCGTGCTTGAGCTCGTGCGGAAGAAGACGCAGAAGGCCGAGCGGAAGGAGGCCGAAGAAGCGGAACGGAGTCGAAGACCGATGGGAGTCCGGTAGCTCAAAAGTTATCCTGCATAACGCCGCGGCGTAATGGCCGCGGTTTTTTAGTTTCAAGATGAAGGAATATGAAATGTTGGACGAAAATACAGAGAGGAACGCAAAGGGCCTCGTGGAAATGTTCGCTGAGTATGTGGAGAAGATAGATCGGATCAACCACATGTTCATTTATGGACGCGCCATGTATAGCGCGTGGGACATACAGGAGCTGCGCTACAAGTGGTGCGGGGAGGTGTACAGGAAACTGGCCAAGGAGCCGGTCAGGCCGACGCCTGACGAGATGAAGAAGCTGGAGGATCGGATGGATCTGGAGATCGCCAGGGAACTCGGGAGACACGAGGCGTTTCAGTTCATTGCGCGGCACATTCTGGATCCGTCCGAGGAACAGATGAGCGAGATACTATTCATCTATAGCGATTGCGTCATACAGGACTTTCAGGGATTCGTTCACGAGGCATTCTGCCAGCACGACTGGTTCATGAAACTGATGGGCGCGGTCGACGAGCTTAAGGCCGTGTGGGAGGCGTTGTTCAGGACGCTCTCGGTCAACTATGACAACATCCCGGAGTTGAACAGGGCGAAGCTCGCCATGTGCAACCTGCACGATCTCTACGGCATGTGCCTGACCGGAACGGCAAACGAGGAGCAGGTCCGGATGTATCATCAGAGGGTGGAGACATTCGGGTACAAGCTGGCGGAGCTGTCGGCCTATCTGTCGAAGGAGATCGTCATCGATCTTGATCGGCTTGACTATGGTGAGGTCAGCAGAATCCCGCTCGGGCGATACCGATTCGAGGATGTCTGCGAGGGGGTCCCGGATGAGGATCTCGAATTCGATTGCGAAAAGCCGGGCTGGCTCTTTTACATCAACGACACAGGAGGAAGCAAAATGGAAAACAAGTACCTTCAGAACTTCGACGAACGACGGTTCGAGGAGATCAAGAATCTGAACGACCGATACCAGAGGTTCTGGTATCTTGTCGGGAGTCGGCAAATAGACGATGCGATGGAAATCGAACTCCCGGACGAGGATCCGGAGCGCAAGATGCGCGGCATCGTGTTCAAGATATTCGACTGCCTCGAAAAGCTGAAGCTCTTCGCTAGGGATTCGATCGACAAGTACGGGGCGTTGCGCGACGAGGCCTTCCGTCAGTTCGACCGGCGGTCGAGCGATTCGGTACTCTCGAATCCCTTCGATCTGATGCGGGCGGACTATTACAGAAATCTGGCCTATGTTTCGGGAACGGACAGCGAATTCTCGGTGATCAGGGAGCCGCTGCAGTTCTTCAACCAGTGCCTTGACGAGTTGTTTTCATGGCTGGTAAAAGACGTCAAGTGCAAGTTCTTCGAGTCCGCATGGGATGCCTGGCGTCAGTATTGGCGGTACTGCGAAACAGCTGGTTATGCGCGACCGGACGAAGACGAGGATCCAGCCGTTGCAAAACGGATAAACGAACTCGAGCGCAAGATGATACTGGCGTTCAACGACCTTTCCGAGAAGACGCTTCCCCGGTATTCGTCCGAGCCCATGCACTACCAGCAGGCGGGCAAGGCAATCAAGGCGCTGCTAAAGGACGGATCGCCGCTTCTGAGCGCTGAGACGGGCGAACGCCTGCCGGTGTGCCTTGACCGCCTGTTCGAGTATACGAACGCCTGCACGTCGGACCAGAAGTGGGGGATGTTCGGGAACCCTCTCTTCATCCGAGTCGTCACGAAGATGGCGGAGATCACCGACTACGAGATCTACGAGGTTGACGCCAACGTGATCGAGGGCAAGTGGAAGAACCTGAGAAGTGCGCTCGACACCTTCCTGACGTGCCTTCGTGAGACCGCGCATTCGTTGCGCGTGGAGCGGTTCATTCAGTGGCTGGCGGAGAACAGGACGATCTCCCGGCAGAAGCCCGGATCGTCGATCAAGTGCTTGCTTTCCGCGGAGATCGTGGCCGGGCTGGCCGAGAACTGCAAGGAGACGATCCTTGATCTTTGCCGCGAGGAGGATCTCGACGCGGCGAAGAAGGCCTATGCGGGCATCATACCGTGGAATTACGAGGACTACGACTTCCTCGAGCTGCTGCGGATAGGGCGGTCGATGACGGAGCCGCAGGTCGAACTCACATGCCAGATGGACGTCCAGATCACGCGGGACATCAAGTACCGCGGCAAGGACGGGGAAGCGCAGTCGGATCTGCCGGAGAAGGTGGCCGATGCCGTGGTGGGAAAGATGAAGGAGGAGAAACTGGTCGCCACATCAGGGAAGTCCGCCGTGCTGAAGACGAAGTTCCTGGCGGCGGTGAAGCAGTGGGAGCTGGCCGCCTTGCTTGGTTACAAGAATGCCGATACGGTCCGCAAGTGGGAATCGGGGGAACGCGCCGCGCCGTATGGATACCATCGCGAGTTGCGCATACGGGGAGGGATTGACCTCCTGTTGTTCATAAACACGTTCAGACGGGAGGAGGGCATCAGGGCTCCGTTGAAGGCCATCCGTGACGGCAAGATCGTCGATTTGAGCAATCTGACGGAGGAGGATGCCGATCGCGTCCTTGAGTATGTCCGCAAGTCTCGGAAACGCCGAAACCAGCGTGACGGCCAAAAGGCAACCGTGACAGAATAGTGACAGGTAAAAATTCTTAAACTTTTTTATAGGGCGGCTTTTTAGGGCCGCCCGTCGTTTTTATGCACATATAGGCGGACCGGTTGGTCCGCTATTTTCTTTTTTCACCGTGACAACGACCGTGACAAATCCCCAGGGGGTGTCTGGTGCGACGGAAAAATCCGCGAGTGCGGAACGCTCCGAAAACACCGCAAACAACTCCGAAAGGAATCACGGAAATGAAGAAGCTCATGGCTCCTGCCGCGAAGGCGGCGAACGGAACTGGTGCGTGCCCGACCGAGAAGAAGAATGCGAAGCGCGTTGACCCCAACGCATTCCCTGAAGAGACGATGCGGTGTCTTGCCGCTGTCAAGGCGAATGCCCGCAAGCGCGGGCTGTCGGAGCAGGATGCGGAGGACGTGGCGGGTAATGCCGCGCTGGCCGTTGCCCGCGCTCGTGACAGGAAGCGTCACGATGCATCGAAGGGCGCGAGCGAAACCTCGCTCAATTACCGCATCATCAACGACAGCGTCAAGGACGGCATTCGCGCCTCGACGCGCTTCAAGCGCACGAAGGAGCTGCTGACGCTCGACCAGAAGGTCGTAGATCTCGGTGGCGTTGAGGGCGAGGAGCGTGAAATCGACCGCGTCGCCGACGAGGGCGACGACGGACGTGAGCGCACCGATCTCAAGATTGACGTCGAGACGATTGTTTCGATGCTTACGCCTTTGCAGAGGAAGGTTTGCGGCCTCCTGATGGCGGGTGTTCTCAAGCGCGACATTCCCGCGCTTGCCGGTATCACCGAACACGAGTTCAAGCACAAGGTCCTGCCCACGCTGGCGAAGGCTTTTGCGGAATTCCGTGTCGCGTGAAAAAAGTTCACCTGCGGCTCCCGAGATGCGGCGGATAAC
>OQVL01001467.1_pt1 | contig 14124 bp, 15 predicted proteins | sample 1691501 | NCBI WGS metagenome assembly OQVL01 (sample SAMN03418253, study PRJEB22391) | human gut metagenome | biome: human-gut; feature: organic feature; material: feces | host: Homo sapiens | place: Tanzania | collected 2013-01
AGTTGGTTTATCGTTTTCTAAAAGTAAAGCTGGTAAAAAACGCGCTGCTAATAAGGACAATGAGACAACTGAAGCAATTGCATTGACCCAAATGGTGCTTTTGGTGACATTGTGTAGAATGACTCCACAAAGGTTGGTGGTATAATGCATAACACTAAATGACTTCCTAAAACAATGATTTATTTCTAAAAAACAATAATATGTTAGACGGCATAAAAAACTATCTGTCAATAGAGAGTACTGGCGCTTTAATGGTGTCGGGCGAATGGGGGTGTGGTAAAACTTATCATATAGAGAAAGTAGTAATACCTGCCTTGCAAGAGGAAGGATGGAACCCAGTGAAGGTATCATTATTCGGTATTGAGTCGGTTAATGAAATACCTCTTCGAATAGCAGATAATTACAAACGGGCAAAGAACGACGAAGGTGACAGAACAAAGAAGGAGAAATCGTGTTGGTTTAGTTTGCGAAAGGAAAAGGCAGGCAAGGCCGTAGTTAAAGGAGCGCAACTTGTTTCTTCCATTTCATGGATTGGAAGTTTTGTAGATGTGAAAACACTGGTTGACAAAAACAGTGGCTTGCTCTATAAACTTATCCCAAGACGACTTCTGTACCCAAATACGGGGATGCACATCGGTAAGACCTTCAACCACCTTAGAGAACGGTGGTGGGCAGAACTTGGCTGGGCTGTTGCCTACTGTGAAGCTCAATCGCTCTGACCATGTTTCCTTGCCGCTTACCACAAAGGCATACTGCCAGTACCACATTGCCTTCCGTAGTCAGCAGAGTTCCCTGCTTTTCCCACAGATCATAAGGCACATGGTCCCTCCTAACCCGAAGGTCGACATTTTCCTCCGGAATCCAGAAATATGGCAGGATGTGATATTTATCCTCTTCATCCAGAGGTGGAAACACCAGCACAAAAGCTGTAATGTCTGTGGTACTGGAAAGGTCAAGACCGCCATAGCATACCCGGCCTGCCAGTTCATCCTCATTTACAACAAAATCACATGCATCCCATTTGTCCATAGGCATCCAGCGGACAGCCTGTTTTACCCATTGGTTTAGTCGGAGCTGCCTGAAAGAATTTTCTTCTGCCGGATTCTGCTTGGCTGACTCACAGGCAGCCTGCACTTTTTCCATGGTAATAGTATCACCTAGAGAGGGATTTGCCTCTTTCCACACAGCAGGACTTGTCCAATCAGCAGATTCAGGTGCACCATAAATAACAGGATAAAATGTAGGATCCACCTTGCGGCCCTCAATAATATCCAATGCCTTCTGATGAAGCTCATAGCAGATGGAATTTGTGTCATTACCTGCTGTGGTTATAAGGAAGTACAATGGCTGCTCTCTTGCATCACCGGAGCCTTTGGTCAGTACATCATATAGTTTTCGGTTTGGCTGAGCATGGACTTCATCAAGAACCAGCCCTGAAACATTCAATCCATGTTTGCTCGTCACCTCTGCTGAAAGTACCTGATAGAACCCATTATTGAAACCAGACACAATCCTTTTATTGGCTGTCAGAATTTTTGACCGTTTTGCCAGGGCAGCTGTCATATTAACCATTTGATGTGCTACATCAAATACTATGGCTGCCTGCTGACGATCTGCAGTGGCACCATAAACCTCTGGCGATGCCTCACCATCGGCAAAAAGCATATAAAGGGCAATTGCTGCAGCCAGCTCGCTGTTATGAGTTGGAACCATGCTTTTGCCTGCCAGATAGCAATGACTTTTGCTATCAACCTGAATACACTGCATTTTCACAGGGTATGACAACAGCTCTATATTTTTCAGATAATGAAAACAGGAATGTGTATCTTTTACACGCTCCCGCTTCCTTGATATTTTTCTATTTAATTTTGAAACCGGCTGGTCATCAAATGTGGTAAACCTTATTTGATACAGTGTTTCTCCTGTCGGTTTTCCACATCTAGTTGATGGGGAATCCGTCATAGCATTTTTTATACCAAGACTCCACAACAGTTCCCTCACTGATTCTGCAAGCTGCTTGATGGTAGTAACATAGACACTTTGTGCTTTTCTTGTTCCTATACATCCATCAGAATCCATAAGTCCCTGCAATAATTCCCATCGCTGCTTCTGTGAAGCTCTTAAATACTTTGTGCTTATTGCCTTATCCCTGAATGATTTAACCAGAACAGCTTTAAGGTCTGGAATCCTGAATATCGCACTTCCTTCCCCTTTCTGCATCCACCAGGAACTTATTTCATGACCTATAAATGATTTAATATCGTCAATATCACAAGTCCTGACAGTGATTTCTGGTTTTACCGCGTTTCCATTACCAAGCCAAAATCCATACAGATACGGACTTATCGGCAGCATAGCCTGTCTTGTATGGAGTGCCCTGTTCACCCTTATTCTAATCACAGACCTTTTATCATGGGGCTGTCTATTATTGTGTAAAACAGTTTTATTGTAAATATCCTCTGTACGCATGATTTTATGATGTGTCTTGCCAATTATGTAATCCACATCCCACAGATGATTAGCTCCGGCAATAATCTCACTTCCATCTCTGAAAGTCAATCTGTATGCCTGCTCAGTATCGTCTACATCGCTCTTGGCAACCACATGGCACTGCCTGCCCTGTTCATCAAAGACTGTATCACCGATTTTCAATTCTCCCATAGTTGACCAGCCAGCAGGAGTTGGAATAGGTGTGTCAAGCGATAGCTGTTTTCCATTCTTCTTTGGAATTTCAATATAGGCTGTTGTAAACTGCCTGTTGCCATCAGCTTTAAGTGTACCAAAAATATCCCTTACAATCTGTTCCTGCCATGGAAGCAGTTTAAAGGGCTTTCCTGCCCACCTGCCCTTGGTATGGCACAGGCATTCAATGAAGCCCACAGCAAAATCAGCCCGAGCCTTATCATAATGAGATGTTTTCAGTTTGAATTTCGTAGGCTTGTATTCTGCCATTCCTATATCCTCCCAATAAAAATCCGCCCCACGTTGGAGCGGTAACTTTAGTATGATAAAACTTTCAAGACCAGCACACAGTGGATACTGTGCTCTGGAATCCATTACTTTAGCATCAAGCATACTTGATATCAAAACAATAACTTCCAGTACGACCAAAAGCCCCTCCTTCCGGGGGTGCTCATGGTTTTATTTTATTTCTGCAGGAATTCCAGCATCTGCATTCTCTCATTCAATCCCTCAAGCTGCTGGCTTGCTCTTTCCAGCCGCTGTGCATAGGCCATAATGCTTGAAGTTTCGTAAAGGCTGCTCTCATTTTCTAAATTCTTCAGCATCCTTTCTGCTAAGTCCCTGATGTTCTCCAGTGCCTCCTTCTGTTCCCCCCGCTGAGTATCAATCTTCCACCCTGTTGACTGCTTTGCACTTTCAATTCTCTCGTTCATTTTTTCTTCCTCCTTATTTTCTTGGGGCTGTTCCCCTTTCGTTGTGTGTATATTACAGTACATCTGTATTAATAGCAAGTCATTCAGAAAGTATTTTTATGTATTTTTAACGGCAAAAGGCCCTCCGGAGAGAGCCATTCCTGAATATTTTACTCGCTGTACTTAAGGGCTTCATAGAGGATTTTCGTATCCAGCCCGAATCTTTCGTAGCCCTCCAAAATCACATCAAAGTACTGTCTGGTCGGAAGCCCCAGCTTTGAATTTTCAGGTGGCATGATGTAGGCCATGCCAGTTCCCTTTGCCCGTCTACCAGGGCGATCCCCGATGTAGTCGAATTTGATGTCTTCCTTTACATAAAAGGATGGCCAGCCTTCGTAGCGGTCAAGATTCTTTTCATCTGCCGGGCTGATGGCCCACACCACCACAGGAACCTTACAACCCGCTTCCTTTTCGATGGTGGCATAATTCCCGCTTTGGGAACCTTTGAACATGAGCCGCCAATCCTTTATGATTCCCTTGCCGATTGGCTCTGCATCAGGGCAGCGGAAATACATCTGATCAAGGCTCATGTTGCTTCCATAGGCTAAATAAATTTTTTTCATTTTTGAAAACTCCCTTCCTAAAAGAAATCACTTGGTTTCCTACCACCTTAAGGCCCCCGAAGGGGCCGGCTGTGGTTTCCTTTAGGAAAGGTGTCTCCATGCCGAGTTGCCGGAAAGATTTTTCAGAAGATGATGCCGACAGGTTTTGACTTCATCTCCGTTAAGGCCTAGGCGGAGGAGCCAGCATCTGAAGGTGTATTTTTCGTTGTCGCTTACGCTTGGCTTTGAACTTGCCTTCTTGGTGTTCAGTGCCTTGGCGGTAACTGCAAGGCAGAACTGTATGTAGGCTTTAAGCTCCCCTGCGTGAAGGGTGCTGTTGAAAATCCTGAACTCTACCGTTCCCTTGGTAAAGTAGGCATGAAGGTTAAGTCCATGGTATCTGCTCATGCTGTAATGCCATTCCCTTCTGTCAAATGGTGCTTCTGCGTACCAAAGGTCTGCAAGCTTTTCCTTTGTTTTCGGGCGGTTGGCTTCAATCATGTCAATCAGCTTCTGATTGGTTTTCCTGCAGTATCTTGCTCTGTCATCCCTTACCTTTATGGCTCTATAGAGAATATCTTCTTTGCTTCTTATGTTTTTCAAAAGGTTGCAAAGGGTGGCCGGGGTAAAATTCTCTGCCCCGATGTGAATGTGAATCCCTGTGCTTTCGTTGACCTTTGCTCCTGCCCTTCTCAGCTTTCTAAGAATTTCCTGCAGGTCTTCAATATCATCGTACCTTAGAATCGGGGTAACCACCTCGGTTCTGTATTCTTCGCTTGCTCTTATGCTTGAATCGCTTACTGCCGTCCATGTCCTTCCCTTTGTATCTTTTGCGATGTATGCATCGTAACTTCCACCCCTGTACCCTGGCTCTGTGCCAAAATACCCTGCAATAACTCTGGCTGCCTTTTTTCTTGTAATACCCGCCATCTCAATCTCTACTCCGAAGGTCTGTGCTCTCAAATCAATCATCTTTTTTTCTTCCTTTCTGATTTTGCTTTGCCTTTCCTTTGTTGTGTGTATGTTACCGTACAACTGTACTAATAGCAAGTTATTACAGAAAGTATTTTGATGTATTTTTGGATACCACCAAAAGCCCGCCGAAGCGGGCATAATGGCTTTTCATTCTCCGATAAGTATAAAATTCACATATTCGGCCTTATGCTCAGGAATGTACTCCTCCAGCTCATCAAATTCCATTACTTTGGCTATTTCCAGCACCCTGCCAATATCAAACATATTGGTAAGGCCTGTCTGCCTGATGGCTAGAATCTGATTTTTGATTTTTATATCCACACTCATTCCTCCTTGACGGTATGGCATTTGTCCTCGCCATAGACAACACTAAGGCTGCTGCCTGTATCCCAATGTACTAAAATGCTTCCGAGGTCATCAACCCCCTGCACCGTTCCACGAGTTCCCCTGGGCGGTGCCTGAAAATCATCCATGCAGTCAAGCTCCACCCTTGCCCCTTTTGGAAATCTTTTTCTCAGCTTTTCTAAAAATTCTTTGCTCGGAAATTTCATGCCCGTATCCTCCCATTACGCTTCTTTTGCCTGTTCATCACCTGCAGGCTTTCCTACCTTGAAAGCAGAGCTTCCATTCAACCTGCTTAAAAGAATCTTCCGCTGAAGTTTATACTCAGGCCCGATAAAGCCAAGCCGTAATAAGAAACACCTGAATACATATTTTTCATTTTCTTTTTCCTTGACCTTTGGGCTGATTCTTTTCTGCTTCTTTGAATGCTCTGCAAGCTTGCCAATAAAATCCGTGAATGCTTGACATTCGTCAGAATCGGGCATTTTTTTAAACCATGGGAACTTCATTGAAGCTTCCCCAACCTTAATGGGCAGCTCCTCAATCCCTAATGCCTTTTTTATAAGCCATCCCTTGGACTTTATGAGATTATCAAGATTGGCAAGAGCGTTTTCGTCAAAACCTGCGAGTGGAATTTCGATTGTAAGGGCTTCTCCCCCGTTCTGCAATGGCATTGGTTTTTCTGTTGGCTCATTGCCCGGCACTTCCTTTTCTGCCTCGCTGTGAGCCTCCTGTGGCTCGTCCTTACCTTCTCCCTTTGTTTGAACGACTGGCTCGAAGCCTGCCACCTTAAGTGTTTCAAGAATATCCATGAGTTTTACTTCATCTGCAGAAACCACACCATCCTTGCTGATGTGGAAATCACCTACCCGGTATGCGCAGCTTGGCACTCCAAGGTATTCCTTTTTGCTTCCGTCAATGCGGGCAATCTCGCTGACCAGCTCTTTGCGTTTAGCTCCTGTTACATTAAAATTCAGTTCCATTTTTCATTCCTCCTAAAAAAATTTCCTTTCGGTAAGTGTATATTCGCTCTAAATGACATTAATATCAAGTTATTTTTCAATAAATAAGATTTATTTATTTTCTACATAATCGTTGACTTTCAGGGCCTTTAGAATGATATATATACACAACAAAAGGGCAGCGCCCAAAACAAGGAGGAAAACAAAAATGAGAACAACCTGCAAACTGGACAACAAAAGAATTTCAAAAAACCTCACGAGCTGATTGGTGCGAAATTAGTAGCAAGAATCTCAAAAAGTGCCTGGTGCGATTTGACCGAAGATCCAAACATCGAAAACAGCATCTAGATTGGCATCGGCACACTGATAGTCCACTTTAGATAATTCCAAACAGCATGCCCCTTCGGGGGCCTTTTTTGCTGTCAGTAGAAGATATACAATATACCCAAACTTCTATACTATGCAATTTCACTATACTAAAGTTTTGAGCTGCTATCTGGCATAATGTTTTAACCGTCCACAAAGGCTATACATCTGCCTTCTCCTCCATCTTGACGGTGACTTCATCATAGGCCAGCTTTTTGCCATCCCTTATTACATACACATTGTCACTTATGCCAACTTGCTGAATATATCTGTTGACCGCTACATCCACGAACTTCGGCTCTAACTCTATGCCATAACAGATTCTGTTAAGCTGCTCACAGGCAATCAAGGTGCTGGCTGAACCTAGAAAGTCATCAAGCACAAGCCCATTTTCCTGTGTGCACTGCTTGATAAGATAGGCAATAAGCGGTACTGGCTTGCTGGACGGATGGCCACAGCCATCATTCTTGGAATTCTTGATATGTGCAAACTCAAAGACTGTAGTCTGCTTCTGGTCACCATACCAGCGGTGTCTGCCATCCTTGCGCCAGCCAAAGATGATTGGCTCATGGATATATTTCCAATCTGTTCTAGTAAGCACAAGTCTGTCCTTCTTCCAGACAAGTCCCGCACCGACCTTGAAGCCTGAATCCTCAAAGGCATCATGTAAAACTCTTGCCTTGGCTGTAGCATAGAACACATAAATAGAAGCATCCTTTGCCATGCTGTCATGCATACAAGAGAATGCTTCTTTCAGGAATTTCAGCCCTTCTTCATCATTAAGGTCATCATTTTTGATTGTGCCAGATGTACTGTTTAACTTTACCAGATACGGAGGATCGGTACATACAAGATTTACTTTATCCTCTCCCAACAACTTTATATAAGTATCTGGGCGGGTAGAATCACCGCAAATAACTCTGTGTTTCCCCAAATGCCACACATCGCCAGCCTGGGAAAAACACGGCTTGGCTAATTCCTCGTCTACATCAAATCCATCTTCCTGTGCCTCATTGTCTGCAGCAAAAAGGTCTGCAAGCTCTTTTTCGTCAAATCCTGTGAGGGCAATATCGAATCCCTCCCCCTGCAGGGATTCAATCTCTATTTTCAAAAGATCATTATCCCAGCCTGCGTCCATAGGCAGTCTGTTATCTGCCAGAATGTATGCCTTCTTCTGTGCCTCAGTAAGATAAGCGGCCGAAATACATGGTACCTGCTTTATGCCAAGCTGCTTTGCAGCCATTATGCGTCCATGACCTGCCAGGATGCCATGCTCACCATCTGTAATGACAGGATTTATAAAGCCAAACTCCTTTATAGAGCTGGCAAGCCTTGTTACCTGCTCTTTGGAATGTGTTCTGGCATTGTTGATATATGGTATCAGCCTGTCCACATCAACAAGCTCATATTTTAATTCACTCATTTCTTACCTCCAAATATATACTTGACACCATATGTGACACCATGTTAATCTTGATATTAAAGAAGGTGAATCTGTGTCAAAGTTTGAGAAACTACTGCAACGCATAAAGAAACTCGATAATGGTCTGCGATTCAGCGAACTGAAAAAGATTCTTGAATCATTCGGTTACACGATGAATGCCCCCAGAAACGGAAGCAGTCATTTTACTTTCCGTAAGCCAGGCCATATTCCCATCACTATTCCAAAGCACGAACCAATAAAGGCTGTATATGTCCGCATGGTAAAAGATGCTGTTGAGGAGGCTGAAAACAAATGAAAGACTTGAAATACTATCTCTCCCTGCCATACAAACTAGAAATACTGCCTGATCATGATGAGGGTGGATTTGCAGCTCGTTATCCAGAACTTCCCGGTTGTATAACCTGTGCTGATTCTTTAACTCAATTGATTGATAATGCCGAGGATGCTAAAAAAGCATGGCTGGAAGCTGCTTTGGAAGATGGCCTTACCATTTGCCGAACAAGTCCAGTTCTTGGCCAAATTGGGAAGCACTATTCCATCTTCAATTTTTACTAAAGTGTCAAAGACCGGAGAAAGAACTTGAGAAGCTAGAGAATTTGAAGCTGCAGCAGGATCTATATCAGTTAAATCACAAGGAATGGCTACAGCCAGGCATCTCTGACTGCCCTTGAGCCAAGCTTTATTTTCCTCTCCAGAACCGAACCATCCATACAAAAGCACCATCAATATTCCGGCAGCCAGTAAACAAAATGCCAAAAAACGCATCTTCCCCAAATGGGTACTGCTAACTACTCCCAACTCACGAGAAATAAATTTTTGGCTTTCATTTTTTACATTTTCTGCTAAACCGACAATAGAGCTGTCTTGAATATTTATCCTTTTTCCCGCAGCTGGGCCGGGGGGACAAAATTGGCAAAGGTTATTTTTAGGCTTATTCTTTCCGCTATTGCTCATTATTGTATATATAAACTGCGCAAAAGTTTTATCTCTTCGGCATAACCGGGTAATTCGTTGGGAGTTTCCAAATAAAAGGGCAATTCACGCAAATCGGGGTGATTGATAATCTTGGCCATAGCTTCGACTCCCAACTTCCCTTGGCCAATTTTTGCATGGCGATCTTTGTGAGTTCCGCGCTCATTTAAGCTATCATTTAAGTGGATAGCTTTCAATCTGGATAGCCCCAGAATTTTATCAAAATTTTCTAAAGTCTGATCTAAACCGACATTGACATCATAACCACCATCCCAAATATGACAAGTATCTAAACAGATGCCCAGCTTTTCCGGACATTTAGTTAAATCTATAATCTGTTTTAATTCTTCGAAAGAGCGTCCCAATTCGGTGCCTTTACCGGCCATAGTTTCTAAAAGAACAAATCCAGGAAAATCATCAGGCATCACATTGTTGATAGTATCGGCAATGGCATGCAAACCTTCTTGCGGAGTACGTTTTAAGTAATTTCCTGGATGGAAATTATACATAGCCCCGTCTATTTTGGCGGTAAAATTTAGGTCTTCCCGTAAAATTTCTCGAGTCAGTTCCTGGACATTTTCTTCCACTGATGCCGGATTGATAATAAAAGGACTATGTACTAAAAGAGGCCCTATTTTTTGTTCTTTAAGCAAAGAGCAAAATTTTTCAATATCTTGTTCTTTAAAACGCAGCGCTCCTTTGCCGCGAGGATTGCGGCAAAAGAACTGAAAGACGTTAGCTTCAATGGAAACTGCATCTTTTACCATAGCGGTTAAACCCTTAGAAATGGATAAATGGCAACCGATTTTAAACATTTTTCTGTCCTTTTATATATTGATTGTTTAATCTTGCGAAGAGCGTAAATGTTCCAACCAAACTGCCAATTTTTTTTCATAGCCCAATTGTCCAGGCTGATAAAATTGACTGCCTTCTAGAGCATCTGGCAAGAATTGTTGTTTTACATAATGATTGGGATAGTCGTGAGCATAACGATAGCCCTTTGCGTAGCCGATATTTTTCATTAGCTTGGTAGGAGCATTGCGCAAATGAAGCGGTACAGGCTCGCCAGGGCTCTGACGCACCGCTTGGGCGGCGGCCATATAAGCGTTGCCTACACTATTGGATTTCGGCGCCAAAGCTAAATATAAGGCAGCATGCGCCAAAGGATAAAAACCTTCCGGCATACCCACGAAGTGCACCGCTTGCTGCGCGGCCATAGCTACTACCAGACCTTGAGAATCGGCTAATCCCACATCTTCTGAAGCCAAAATAACTAAGCGCCTAGCTATAAACAGAGGATCTTCTCCGGCTTCCAAAAGGCGAGCCAGCCAGTAAATAGCTCCGTCGGGATCGCTGCCGCGCACCGATTTAATCAAAGCCGAAATCGTGTCGTAATGCGACTCCCCTGCTCTATCATGACGCAAGTTGGGCCGCCCCATAACTTCAGCGATATGCGCTTCGGTAAGTACACGTTCCCCATTATCATCGGCTTCTAGAGAATTGACCGCTTCCTCTAAAATATTGAGTGCAGTACGAGCGTCGCCTGTGCAAACTCCAGCTAAAGTTTCCAATAACTCATCGGAAGCTTTAACGTTAAAATTACCTAAGCCGCGCTCTTGATCATTCAGAGCCCGACGCAACAATAAAGCAATATCCTGAGGGCTTAAAGCCGACAGTGTGAAAACGCGACAACGTGACAAAAGCGGCGCCACTACTTGAAAAGAGGGATTTTCGGTAGTGGCGCCTACCAAAATAATAGAGCCATCCTCTACGTGGGGCAGAACGACGTCTTGTTGGGCTTTGTTAAAGCGATGGATTTCATCCAAAAATACGATAGTGCGCCGCTTCATTAGGCGCCAGCGCTCTTTAGCTTCGGCCACTATGCGGCGCACTTCGCTCACTCCGGCAGTGACAGCCGACATAGGCACAAAAGCCGCCTTTGCACCAGCTGTTAAAAGGCGAGCCAAACTAGTTTTACCAGTGCCTGGTGGCCCCCATAAAATCATGGAAGGCAAAGAGCCAGATTCTAAAAGGCGGCGCAATACTCGTCCCGGCCCAACCAAATGTTTCTGCCCCACGTACTCATCTAGAGTGCGCGGTCTCATGCGAGCTGAAAGCGGAACCGAGAAATCGATCTTAGGAGGAGAAGCTTCTGCTTGGGCAACTTTATCGGCAGCCTCTCTCTTTTCGTTTTCCGCTTTCAGCTGCGCCAAAGGGCCAGCAGCGGCTTCTTCCACACCAGCTTTTACAAAATCATGGCGAAAAAGAGGATGCTTGGGCTTATTGGCTTTATTTGATAAACCAGATTCATCTTCATTGGCAAATAAGCCACCTTGCAAGTCAGAATTTTTAGGCATAGGGAGTTTTGCTCCTTTCTCAACGAGCCGCTGCCTCCACTTTATGCAAAAAGCCACCGAAGTTGGGCTGTACGCTGCCGAACTACGGAGGCTTTTCCATTAACGGAATATTTAGTCGTCAACGCCCGCCAGCTTTAATCTTCACCAAAGATGTGTAGAGATTTAAGCGAGAGTCAACTACAGTTAATTCTTCAAAGCTTGCAAAGGAGCTGGGATTCTGCCTCCACGTTCAATAAACACAGAAGAGCTGTGCGGATTGACGGCGATAATAGAAGCGGCACCTAAAAGACCACCATAATCAACCTTTTCGCCTGCTTTTTTACCGGGAATAGGTAAAATACGCACCGCTGTAGTTTTGCTATTTACCATACCTATAGCCATTTCGTCGGCTACAATGCCGGAAATAGTAGAAGCTGGAGTGTCACCTGGAATAGCAATCATATCTAAACCGACGGAGCATACACAAGTCATGGCTTCTAACTTTTCTAAAGAGAGAGCGCCGATTTGAGCACAATAGGCCATCTCTTCATCTTCGGAAAGAGGAATAAAAGCGCCAGATAAACCACCGACATAAGAAGAAGCCATAGTGCCTCCTTTTTTGACGGCGTCGTTAAGCAAAGCTAGAGCAGCGGTAGTACCATGAGTTCCGCAACGCTCTAAGCCCATAGCCTCTAAAACATCGGCTACAGAATCACCGCGCTCAGGAGTAGGAGCCAAAGATAGGTCGAGAATACCAAAATTTACGTTGAGACGACGCGAAACTTCTCGGCCAACCAATTCACCCATACGAGTTATTTTAAAAGCGGTACGTTTGACAGCTTCGGCAACTTTACCTAAGTCGGCTCCATGCCCCAAACGCCTGATAGCAGCATTGACTACACCAGGGCCACTAATGCCCACATTGATAGAGCATTCCGGCTCGCCCACTCCATGCATAGCTCCAGCAATAAATGGGTTGTCTTCCATCATGTTGCAGAAACAAACCAATTTACAGCAGGGTAAGCCTTCCAATTCAGGGCGCATAAAAGCGGTCTTGAGGACAGTTTCACCAAATAACTTAACAGCGTCCATATTTATGCCTGCTTTGGTAGAGCCCAAAGAGACAGAAGCACAAACTCGATCGGTAGTATTGAGAGCTTCTGGTATAGAGTTGAAAAGAACGCGATCGGAATTGGTGAAGCCTTTGTGTACCAAAGCACTGAAACCGCCGATATAATCGACGCCTATCTCTTTGGCTGCTTTATCAACAGCTACAGCCAAGGGTACATACGAATCGGCTCCAGTAGAAGCGCCCAAAAGGGACAGAGGCGAAAGAGCAATACGCTTATTTACAATAGGTACGCCAAATTCTTGAGAGACTTGCTCCACCACCGGCACTAAGCGTTCGCCCACGGTCAGAATCTTCTCGACGACCTTGTCGCAAGTTGTGCTCATAGAGCCTGTAGAATAATTAAATAGGAGTTTTCAATGACAAAAGTAGTTTTAATTCGTCATGGAGAAAGCGTTTGGAATAAGGAAAATCTTTTTACGGGTTGGGCTGATGTTACGCTATCCGAAAAAGGAATTGAAGAAGCTAAAAATGGCGGTAAAGAATTAAAAAAAGCGGGATTTACTTTCGATAAAGCCTACACTTCCACTCTCACAAGAGCGATAAAAACTTTAAATTTAGTTTTGGAAGAGATGGGACTTTTATGGATACCTGTTGAAAAAGCTTGGCAGTTAAATGAAAGACATTACGGAGCTTTGCAAGGATTAAACAAATCTCAAACGGCTGAAAAATACGGAGAAGAGCAGGTTAAAGTTTGGCGAAGAAGTTATGACACTCCGCCTCCAGCTTTGGAAAAAACTGACGAAAGATTTCCAGGACATGACGCGAGATATAAAAGTTTAACCGAAAAAGAACTTCCATTAACAGAATGTTTGAAAGATACGGTTGCAAGAGTAGTGCCTTATTGGGAAAATATTATTCTGCCCGATATTAAAGCGGGAAAAAAAATAATAATAGCAGCGCATGGCAATAGTTTAAGAGCTTTGGTTAAATATCTTGATAATATTTCAGATGCAGATATTACAGAATTAAATATACCAACGGGAATGCCTTTAGTTTATGAGCTTGACGATAATTTTAAGGCGATTAATAAACAATATTTAGGCGACCCTGAAGCGGTTAAAAAAGCTATGGAAGCTGTGGCAAATCAAGGAAAAAAGAAATAAATAAAATTAAATTAAAATATTTTTTAAGAAAGGAGTTTTTAACTTGAGTTTATATGTTTTAATTAATATAATAATATTTTTAGTATTAATGTCTATTCTTTATGTAATGCAAAAGAAACATATTGATTTTACATTTAGAGTATTAGGCGCGTTAATTATGGGTTTAGCTTTAGGTTTTTTATTAAGAACCTTATATGCATCAAATATAGAAATAATTAATAAAACTATAATTTGGTATAATATCGTAGGCAACGGATATGTTAGGCTTTTGCAAATGTTGGTAATGCCTCTTATATTTGTTTCTATAACTATGGCTTTGATTAATATAAAAGGCGGAAGCAATTTGAAAAAAATGACTTTCAGCATTATAGCGGTATTAATGATAACAACCGCAATATCCGCTTTGGTTGGAATTTTGGTTTCAAAAGGTTTTGGATTAGACGCTTCAAAATTACAATCTTTAGTTGGCGATATTTCTCAAGGAGCTTCAAATTACGATTATATTAGTCGGCCCCT
>OQVL01001468.1_pt1 | contig 14107 bp, 10 predicted proteins | sample 1691501 | NCBI WGS metagenome assembly OQVL01 (sample SAMN03418253, study PRJEB22391) | human gut metagenome | biome: human-gut; feature: organic feature; material: feces | host: Homo sapiens | place: Tanzania | collected 2013-01
TATAGAAGGCAGTGAAGACATCATTGAAAAAGCAAAAGCTGAGCTGGAAAACAGGACATTTGTAATAGAACGAGGACTTCCGTCGGCAGCAAAAGAATACATCCTTTCGGAATTTCTTCCCGACTACAAGGAAGCCGATGTGATACGCGGCTATAGAGCCGATGATTCCTACTTCTCATTTGCATCTGCTTTCTTGAACAATACGATTTCACTGGAACAACTGGGGAAAGCCATGAAATTGGGGAAACTGGGAGAACAAGTAGTCCTTAAAAGCCGGAATGCTTTTGAACAACTAGAGTATTCCCGTGCTGTCCTTGCAGACAATCGGACCTATTACCCGAAAAAATCTGCGCGTGACAGGACTGCACGTGACACTTTCAGACGCGAAAGAGAGAAAACAGTATTGGGCGGTACATACGTTATTGACATTGTAAGAAATAATTGGAAGAATGATGATCCGCGCTTACGATAAATCTTATTTGGAAGATGCCATGCTGAATCTGGCAGTGGCTCTGGATTATGGCTCCATTGCATGTGCCGGAGGCATCGATGAGTTTTACGACAGGATGCTTGCCGGAAATGTGATACGCCAATTCGAGAAAGGCAATCCGAAATACGTTTCCGGTTTGTCCGGCATTGAATTGGGGAAAAAGATTATTGAAAGCACAGGCGGCCGTGCCAGGGACTATAACTATGTGCTTGATGACCGTTCTGCCATTTTCTGGACAGGCTGGGTGCTGGCTTATCTTCAATGGCACACCAATCTCCCATTTGAGTCCCTGAATGCAAAAGGTATTGATGTCCATAGAGTTATGGATATGTACCCTACATTTCATGAGGCAGACATAAGCAAGTTCGTGACTTCAGCATTGAAAATCATGTCAAATTCCGAAACGGATGTTTCCCCGCTGAAACGTCAGCGCAAGTCCGCCGGATTTACTCAGCAGGAACTCGCGGAACGGTCCGGTGTATCATTGAGGATGATCCGCGCCTACGAACAAAACAAGCAGGACATTTCCAAGGCCGAGTCTGCTGCAGTGTTGAATCTCGCCTCCGTACTAGGCTGTTCACCATATTCCCTGTCGAGATGAGATGGCGGGACGCGGCCACGCCACATTCCGTAACTTATTGATAATCAAATACCATTCGAACAAAAGCGTGGAAACGCGGCCAAAAAAAGCCTACGTTTCCACGCTCTGTTTTATAACTTATTGATAATCAGCGACTCTAAAAATAAGGCGTGGATGTGTCCCGACAGTGCGCCGTGTCAGGATAACCGCGGAGACACTTATGACTTCTCAGACTCCACAGGCACCTCAACGGCATTCTCAGCTGACTTCTCCGCCTCACGGGCTGCTTTCTCCGCCTCGCGGGCTGCACGCTCGGCCGCCTTGCGGTCTTCCTTTTCCTTTTTCTTGGCGAAAACTGCCTTGTACTTCTCCAGGCGGGCATTTTCCTTTGCCTCACGCGCCTCTATGGCCTTCAACTGCTTCAGTTTCTTGGCACGCAACTTGGCCGCCTTCTTATCCGCAGCCAACTTGGCCTTGGCAGCATCCAAGCTGTCCAGACGCGCCCACTTCGCCTCACGTGCGGCATCCTTCGCGGCACGAAGCGAATCACGCTGCGCCTTCTTCAATGCAGCGGCATCAAGTACGACAGCATTGACGGAAGAAGAATCCGAAGACATTGACAATGAATCAGTTGCCGCTTTGGTAGAATCAGCGACAGCCGAAACTGGAGCATTGAGCGAATCCTTAGGCGGAACATTGGCGAGAGAATCCGGCGACTGCACGGACGCCGTATCGGCAGGCATGACGCGCGCAGCCTCCTTTTTGCGGGCCTTTGCATCTGCCTTGGCTAGCCTTCCGCGCTCGATTTCCTTCATCACGCCCGGCATATAACCCGGATAAAACTTGTCGGTATACTCAAACGACGTCCTCGGACGAGCCGCGTAACGCGAACGCTCTGAAGGCCTTATGGAATATGGCGTCACATCCTGCCTGCCGGAAGGACGAAGCTCGGGCTGCCACGAGAAACCCTTCAGCACACGCTCCTCACTCGTCATCTGCGCCACCGGATAACCGTCATTCTTTGCAGATTCGAAATAATAAACCCGGTCAATATCCCCGTTCTTGAAATACGCACTCAACATCTTCGCCTCGCTCTTGTTCACGGTCGCGTAAACACTATCCTCCTGCAGATAGAAAATCGCATTGGCATCACCCATCGCATCGAAACGCGACAACGCACCGGTAGTGTCGAAATAAGCGAGCATCTCCGTAGCGCGGATCTGGTCGTAGCACAACGTATCTTCCTTGATGATAATGAACGCATTGGACATCAGACTCGCCTTCTGCAGCGACTGGTTTTTCAGAACAGCGAAAAGACTGTCCGCCGAATACTGCCTGTTCGATTCATTCCACACGATCGGCCTCTCATACATCCTCACCAACGAATCCAAGTCATTGTAAGCCAGCGAATCGCAGGCAATCTGAATATCTGATTTATAAAGCTTTACATTCTTTACAGCGGTGATGAAACTGATTTTCGTGGAATCCAGCGGCTCCGGAATACTATCCTTCTGAACCGCGAGCGAATCCGTTGCTGACGCCAGAGAATCAGCCCCGACCGCAAGAGAATCCAACCCGACAGCCAATGAATCCAGGCCCGTTGTCAATGAATCCGTCCCCACCGGCTTCGAGTCCAGTCCTGCGGACGCAGTATTCGGGTCAATGCCTTTGTCCACGGCACCCCCCTTCGGCGCCTTCACATCACCCTCCACCTTGTCCGTGCCACCTTTCTTGCCTCCCTTCGGCCTGTTCGGATCATTCTCCGCAGCCTTTGCCGCAGCCTCAGCCGCCTCCTTCGCCGCTTTCTGGCGATAATTCTGGACAGCATCCACAGACAAGTCCTCAAGACGAGACTTGGCGGCACTCTTCACGGCATCCTCTATCTGGAACATCATAAGAGACTGAGCCACAATCGAATCCGCGCCGAAATACACCGAATCAGGCGGCGCGGTTTCCGACTTCACCACCCCGATGACAGCCGGTTCGCGCGTCATGACCAGTCGTGACAATGAATCCGTATACAGCATCCTCCCGGCAACAGCCGACATATCCCGCGTCGTATCCGTAACCTGCGCATTACCAAGAAGTTCAATGTCGCCGGTAGGACGATAGTAGAACAATGAGTCCGCCCATCCCTCCTGAGTGTCGCTCATTCCGTGGACATCCCGGCGGAAAAGGAAAATCTCCCTGTTGCGGTCATACCACCCGGCATTGGAAGACAACATGTTGTCCTCGCTCCAGGCATCGGTGCCGAAACCGAAATTTGCAGTATTCCGGGCAGAATCATAAACGAGATTAGTAGTCTTCACAAACACGGAATCCGTGAACATATTGACATTGTCGGAAAATGTAAACGTCTTCGTCTTCGAATCGTAAGTACCTGTGCGACTTTCGATTACCTGACCTTCGGCATCCTTCATGGAACCGCCGTTGAAAAATATCGCGACACTGTCACGCGTGTTATAGTCAAGGAATTCCGTACGGAGCACATTGTGGTCCTTATCCTCCAGCTGCACCAGCGAACCGCGGAACTCGGCCAGGTCACGGTCCACATAATAGGTGAGCTTGTCACCGGTCAGAACCGTCTGGTCCTGAAGGATTTTCACATTGCTGATAGCGAAAATTTCATTGGTCCGCACATTCCAGAGCGCGGTATCACAAATGAGAAAAGTGTCATTGTGCAGGAAACGCGCCGGGCCCGTGACCTTACGGTAATCCACCCCGTCCTTTTCTATCAATTCCATGGACTGCGCGCTCAACAGGCGTACAAGAGAATCCACCTGACTGCCTTTTTCCTGGGCAGACAGGCGGAAAAACATTGACAGAAATATCAATCCCGCTATGAGACTTCTGCGAAAAGTCATAATTATTTCTCAGATGTGCCCTCTTTTGCGACCTTGTTCCAGCCGTCGCGTGAGAACTCGCAATTCTTGAAGAGAGGGTCAATGACTATATATGTAGTTTTTATCTTACCGTCAATGAATTCGTCGATGGCTGCATTCTGCTCCTTGGCACGTGCCTCTTCGAGCAAGTCGCTGTAATCATTGTCGAAAGAAGCGGTATGCGCCGGGATGATCTTGTCGACGCGGATAATCTTGTAAACGGTATTGCCGTCGCGGCCCTCATTGTCCTTGGACTCCACCGGCTCCGAAATCTCACCCTCCTTCAGGTCCTTGATCGCAGCATAGTCCTGAGGCTTCAGCTGGTCAATCTCGAAATACGAAGAACCGGTATTAGGGTCAGCCATCTGACCGCCGTTGGTCTTCGTCTGCGCGTCCTGAGAATAGAACTTCGCAGCAAGCTCGAACGTCACAGCGTCATTCTGAATCTCCGTCTTCAACGAATCGAGAGTAGCGAATGCTTTCTGCCTGTCCTGGTCTGTATATGAAGGCTTTATGAGGATGTGACGAGCATTGAACATGTCACCTTTCTTCTCCAGCACCTCTATGATATGGAATCCGTCAGGGGTCTCGACAATCTGCGAAATGACACCAGGTTTCAGAGACATTGCCGCATCGGAAAACGCAGGCCAGAAAATGGACTTGGACGCCATTCCGAGCTCACCGCCCTTTCTCGCGCTACCCGGGTCCTCAGAATAAATACGGGCCAATGTCGAGAATTTCTCGCCGTTGATAATTCTCTCACGGATGCTCAGAAGCTTCTCTTTTACAGCGAGATTCGCATTCTCACGGTCCGGATAGATGCTGATCTGGCTGAGCTGGTACTTGATCGGCACCATCGGCAGGTCCTCAGGATCCGTCTCGGAAATATACTTCTTCACATCATGAGGCGTAAGCTCCGGAATCGACGATGCGATCTGCTGCTGCATCTGCTGGGTAAGCGACATGTCCTCCAACTGCTGCCTCCATTCCTGACGAAGCTTGTAAATCGGCTTGCCATAGAACTTCTCCACCTCGTCATCGCCACCGAAATTCGTCTGAATCTGCGCCATCCTCTGGTCCAGGGAGCTGTTCACCATCTCCTGGTTCACCGAAAGGGAGTCGATTCTCGCCTGCATGAGGAACAGCTTGGAATCCATCATGTGCTCCAGCTGCTCGCAACGCATGTTCTTATCGGAATACATGCCCTGCATACGCATATACAATATCTCCTGTTCCAGCTGGGACAGCGAGATCATCTCGTTACCGACCACGGCTATAGTCTTGTCAATGAGCCCGTTAGGGTACGTCTGCGCAAAGCCGCATACCGGCAGGACGAGCGCCATTACAGATACTGTCAGTTTCAGAATATTTTTCATGTTTCTTCGATATTCATTATTGGTCCAACCCCATCAATAGATGATGAAATTTTCCTGATTGCGCGCATTCTCTATCAAGTCCCGTTCCAAACCGTTCAGCAACGCCTGTTTTCTGGTGCTGAGTATGATGTCCTTGATTCTTTCGCGATAATATTCCACCGGACCGGTCTCGCCGGCCTTCTTCAAGCTCCCGATATAGGCGATGTTCAGGTTCCCGTTGTCATCCGGAATCTCCACCACCCCGTCCTTCAGCATTGAAAACACTGTACCATAGTCAGTTCCGAACTCCCGGGACAGCCTCACGAGATCTATCCACTTGCCGCCGAAATCCGTGTACCGGAACGCCGAATAGGACGCGACACTGTCCGCTTCCATCTGGTCCTCCGGCTTGTCCGACTTCATTTTCTTCTTGATGATCTCCAGATTCGGGGAATCCGAGGAAATCGACAGGAAACGCGCCTTCGCAATCGGCAGCGACAGCTTGAACGTCTCGATATGCGCCTCGTAGTATTTCTCTATCTGCGCATCCGTCACAGCCGTGTCAAGCCTCTGGTTCACATACTTCTGCTCATAACGGTACTTCAGCAGCGACCGCCTGTAGTCCTCCAGCTCCTTGTCCACGTTCTTCTCGCTTTTAGACAATTCCTTCTCGGCCACATCAATGAACGCCATGTCCGACGCCCATGAATTGATGTATTGGAGCGCCAGCCGCGTACTGTCCTCCGGGCTCGCCGAATCCGGAATATACGCATTCAGGTCCGACGCATACAGCTTGTGATTGCCGATTTTGGCCACCACGCGCCCGTCATGAACAAACGACGTAATCGTCTTGCACGAATTCAGCCACGGCAAGACGATTACTAAAAGGCAAACGCCGAAAATATTCAGAAGTCTGTTTCCGGTCAATTCTATCTTGAATAATTAGGTGATTCCTTGGTGATTGTCACATCATGCGGATGGCTCTCCAGGTAACCTGCATTGGTAATGCGGACGAACTTGGCGTTACGCAACGATGCGATATCCTTCGCTCCGACATAGCCCATACCTGCACGCAAACCGCCCACAAGCTGATATACCACCTCGGATACAGTACCCTTGAAAGGCACCTGAGCCACGATTCCCTCCGGCACGAGTTTCTTCACATCCTCTTCCATATCCTGGAAATATCTGTCCTTCGAGCCATGCTCCATCGCTTCGAGCGAACCCATGCCTCTGTACGCCTTGAACTTCCTGCCGTTCAGGATGATAGTCTCGCCAGGAGACTCCTCCGTGCCGGCAAAAAGCGAGCCCGCCATAATGGTGCTTGCGCCTGCGGCCAATGCCTTCGCGATATCGCCTGAGTAGCGGATACCACCATCGGCAATGACAGGGACGCCCGTTCCCTCAAGCGCTTTCGATGCCAGCATCACCGCTGTCAACTGCGGCATACCGACGCCCGCGATGATTCGCGTAGTACAAATCGAGCCAGGGCCAATGCCTACCTTCACGGCACTTACACCGGCATCCGCCAATGCCTTTGCTCCTTCTCCGGTAGCGACGTTGCCGGCAACGATCTGTATATCTCTGTTCTTGAATGCTTCACAAGCCTTGGCAATGACTTCGAGCACGCCGACTGAATGTCCGTGTGCCGTATCGATCACCACAGCATCAGCACCTGCACTCACAAGCATCTCGATTCTGTCGAGGGTATCTGACTTCACGCCGACTGCAGCTGCCACAAGAAGACGGCCCTTCGAATCTTTGGAAGCGATAGGATTGTCCTTGATTTTCATGAGGTCCTTGTAGGTGATGAGTCCGACAAGCTTGTTGTCATCGTCCACGACAGGGAGTTTCTCGACCTTGCTCTTGCGCAGGATTCCGGTGGCCTCCTGCAGGCTGATGCCCTTTTTCGCGGTAACGAGGTTCTCGCGGGTCATTATTTCGGAGATCGGCAATCGTTTGTTGTCCTGGAAACGGAGGTCTCGGTTCGTGACGATTCCGATAAGCCTTCCCGCATTGTCCACAACAGGGATGCCTCCGATATGGTGCTTGGCCATCAATGCCAATGCGTCACCGACAGTCGCTTCAGGGCTGATGGTGACCGGATCGTAAATCATACCGTTCTCCGCCCTTTTCACACGGCGGACCTGCTCACACTGCTGGTCGATGGTCATGTTCTTGTGAATGACACCGATACCGCCGGCACGAGCCATTGCAATAGCGAGTTCAGCCTCTGTAACAGTGTCCATTGCTGAGGACACGATAGGAGTGCAGAGAGAAATTTCTCTAGTGAACTTAGTGGAAACATCTACAGCTCTCGGCAAGACCTCGGAGCGTGCAGGAACGAGCAAAACGTCATCGAAGGTAAGTCCTTCTGGGATTTCTGTATTTACGAACTGCATTGTGAATAAATATATTTTGGCAAATATACGAATTTTTTGATTACGTACAGCCCTTCGGGCAAATCTTTGCCCAGCAAGAGGGACGATGATATGACAGCAGATGCGCCTTGTGCGTGTTGATAGTGTTCACACTCACGTTAAGAATGCGTGCAATCTCGTTAGCCCTCAGTCCGCGCGCCAGTTGTTGCAGCACATTGTGCTCCGTGGTGGTAAGGTGTCCGCACGAGTCGGGAATGTGCATCTCGATGTGCCGCACCAGCTGCTGAAAACGTTTGCAAAAGTAATTGTCGCCCCTCGCAATATTGGTAACAGCCAGCTGCAGCTCCTCCACGCCACAACTCTTAAACACCACCCCGTCGGCCTCAGAGCGCATAATGGCATTGATGTTCCATATCTCCTCGTGCGAGGTGTAAACCATTGTGCGCACCTCAGGCAGCACCCGTTTAACATGCTCAATAAGCGCTATGCCCGAGCCGTCGGGCAAGTCGAGGTCCACAATGCACAAATCGACGTGGCCCCCGGAGTCGAGCAGCTGCATGGCGTTGTGCATGGTTGTGCACAAAAGCACATTGCCCACACCAGGTGTGCGCTGCAGGCACACCTTAAGCCCCTCGAGCAGTATGGCGTGGTCGTCGCAGATGAGTATGGAGTATTGTTCAGGCATGATATGGCAGATAATTTTCTTAAGCTGCAAAATTATACGTTTGCTTTTGTTTGCACCTCATTAAAAATAATGATTTGCACCACCGCGCGTGCAGTACGAGGCATCTTTGTGTCCCCAAATGTAGCAATTGGAGCACAAAACGAGCGTATCGGGGGGGGTAATTTCATTATTTTTAATGACAAAAACTATAAACAAGAATTATATATTTGCAACAGAAACCTAACAAAGTACATTGGCGGAGTTAGCGAATAGGTTGACGGGTAAGTTAGTCCACGTTCCTCATCTTCCAGCTTTTAACACAACAGGATAGTGTAGAACATACTCACTCGATAATTTGTTAGTCGCTAAAGTTCCGCCAACGGGCATAATATAATACCAAAGCTACAAGATATGGGACTATTTAGTGGTGGCTACACCGAAGAGCAAATGCTCGAGCTCAAGGCGCAAATCAAAGCCCTGCGCGACTCTGTGACACTTAATGAGCAAAAATACGAACAAAGTGAGCAACTGCGACAGCAGGTGCTGAATGAGAAGCAAGCATTAGACGATCAGGTAAAATCACTGCAACAAAGTGTGCAACAACTCGAACAACAGCTCGCTCAGCACCCCCAAACAGACCATGTGCCCATTGAATCACAACCATCGCCTGGCGCAGTTGAACTACAAGTTCAAGTGCAGACGCTCACCCAACAGTTGCAGCAGAGCCGCAAGGCAGAGCATGAACACGCCGAGACCATACGCCAGCTACGCGTACAACTTGAAAGTGCGACGCACAGCCATGCCTCGACATCAGCGGCCCAGCCAACCACAGAGCCACCCGTTTCGGCGCAGGCAATAGATGGAGCACTCAAGCAATTACAATCGCTGCAAAAGTCGTACGACCTCATAGCACAACGTGATGAACTGATGCATGCCATGCACCGCGAGCTCGATGCGCTGCGCAACGGCCTCTATGCCAAAATGCTCAAGCCCTACAAGCAATCGTTCATAACCCTCTACGACAGCATAGCCCGCACGCATGCCTATTACTCCCAACTCGAAGCCAGCCAAACGGGCAGTCTCGCAGAGCAATATTCCAAACTGCTCAACCAAATCGGAGCTTACATGCAGCTCATAGTCAACACCTTGAGCGATGAATATGATGTAGACAGTTACCAACCCGAGCCCGGCCAACCATTTGTGCGCGGTCAACACAAAGTGAGCGAAGTGGTGTCCACCACTGACCCCACACTTGACTACACCATCGTGCGCATACATCAACGCGGTTTCAAATACACCGCTTTCGACCCTGTCAAGGGAGTTGAACGCGACGTTGTGTTACGCCCGGCACTGGTTGATGTGTACCGCGTCAGCGCACCCCAGCAAACCACAAACCACTAACATACATATCACAGTAATTATGGATAAGACACGTGCCGTATATGGTATAGACTTAGGCACAACCTACAGTTGTATAGCCCAAGTAGACCAATTTGATCAAGCCGTAGTATTACGCAATTTCGAGGGCGACTCTATCACCCCGTCAGTAGTATATTTTGAAGACGAGAACAACGTCATGGTGGGCAAGGACGCCAAGGACATGCTCAACTCCGAGCCCGAAAAGGCCGTCTCGTTTATCAAACGCGAAATGGGCAATGACGCCGCTTTCGACAAGAGTGCCAACAATACCCCCTACCACTTCGACCCCTCCGAAATATCAGCTTTCATACTCAAGAAACTTGTTAAGGATGCCAATGACGCCAATGGCTACCCCGAACCCATCAAGGACGTTGTTATAACCTGCCCTGCCTATTTTGGCAACAAAGAGCGCATGCAAACCAAGCAAGCCGGCATCATAGCCGGGCTCAATGTGCTGGCCATCATCAACGAGCCCACAGCCGCAGCCATAGCCTACGGCACCAAGGTCGAAGATCGTAAAACCATACTCGTCTACGACCTCGGAGGCGGCACATTCGATGTTACCATCATACTCGTCAACAAGGGAGCCATCAAAGTCATAGCCACAGGCGGCGATCACCATCTGGGCGGTGTAGATTGGGACACAGAAGTGGCCAACTGGCTGCTCGACCAGTTCAACCAGAAAAACGGCACCAGTTACACCCTCGACGACGACCCACTGCTCCGCAACCAACTGCTCTCCGTGGCAGAATCGCGCAAAAAACTCCTCACGCGCAAGTCAAAGGTCAATCTCGCCATCGACTACCAAGGGCAGTCCGTCAGCGCCGAACTCACCAAAGAAGCCTTCGAACAACTCACCTCAAGCCTGCTCGAGGAGACCATCGATGCCACCGACAAAGTGCTCGAAATAGCACGCCAAAAGGGTTTCGACAGCATAGACGAGTTCTTGCTCGTAGGTGGTAGTTGCCGCATGCCGCAAGTCAAAGCCTGCGTAGACCAGCGTTACAACGTCAATGCACGCATAGGTGAGGTAGACGAAGTCGTGGCCAAGGGCGCAGCCATCTATGCTATGAACGAAGCCTACACTCAAGCCATACAAGAGTACGAAGAGGGCGAACGCGACTCACGACCCGCACCACTGCGTGGCGACCGCGCGCACGTAATGAACGTAACCAGCAAGACCTACGGCCTGGGCATCATCGACGACAAGGTAGGCAACGTCATATTTGCCAATTCACCCTTACCAACCGAAGTAAAAACCTGCGAGTTCAGCACCATCCGCGACAACCAGACAGGCGTCAACTTCAACATCTATGAAAGCGATTTTACCAACCCCGAAACAGATGGAACAGTCGACCAAAAATTCTGCCGCCTCGTGACCACCGAAACATACGTCATGCCCATCACTGGCAATTATCCCAAAGGCACCCCCATCGAGATAATATTCAAAATTGACAACGAAGGCATGCTCTCCGTTTCAGGACGACTGAACAACGACACCATCGACTTCGACCTCAAGGTAACTGGTGTAAAGAGCAACGACGAACTTGCAAAGGCTCAAAACACACTCAGCCGCATAAACATTGAATGATAAACCCACAATTAGCGTAAACACACGAATAGGTACACCCACAATTCAACGTACCATTTGTGTGTTTATGCTTAAAATCATGTACCTTCAACCGAAAGCCACAGCACGATGGACGAAACCATACTCAATATCAACGTAAAAAAGTGGACGGAATCCATACAATTTCTCAAAAGTCAAGAGATAAAACAACAACTCGACCCTGCCGAGTGGACCGCCGTTGACGAACTGAGCAACTTATGGAACAAGGACTTCGACCGCGACGACGTCAAAGCCACCGCAGCCGAACTCGTAGCCGACCTCAAACGCTGCGAGAACCAACACCCCAACAACCTTGATATAAAAAAATACAGCAAACAACTCACCGCAGTTGTGCGCGAAATGCTCATGAAGGACCGGCCCACCTATGAGGCTTTCAAGCTCAAACTACAAACCATCTACCGCCGACGCCGCCCCACGCCCCCGCCACCCAAGCCGCAGCCCACACCGCCACCCACACCACAGCCCGACCCCACCATCGTCAAACGGCAAGCCGACAATTTCATTGAGGCATTCATCTTCCTGAATGATTTCGATATAGTCATGCAGTTGTCAAACGAAGAGGCTGAGGCAATAACCAACCTCTACGTGATACTGCGCGACAACCCTGTACTCACTTCACAGGTCAAGGACGAGGCAAACAAAAGCATTGCCGACCTCAAACGCTACGAAAACCTGCACCCTGCCAACCTGCAAATCAAGACCAATAGCAAGGCCGTAACTGCTGCCATGCGCAGCGCCATAGCCAACGCACCCACTTATCAACTCTTCAGAGAAAGTGTGCGGCAACCTTTGGCTCACTTCATACAGGAATGGGCAAAAGAGTACGAACGCAGGCAAAACAACCCCATCGAAATAACACAAGTCGAACTCGCAGACTGCATAAATGGCAAAAGAAATAGAAACTTTGGCGAGCAACTCTATGCAGGCCTATACTTCCTCACACCACGTATAACCATCAACACCATACTCAACCAAACGGTAGAGTTTGGAGTCGAAATATTCAACCAATCCGGTGTAGTACAAGCACGATATAAAAGTCAAGTCAATGTCAGCGGCAATGGTACTTACATCCTCGACGGCTATGGTAACGACAAGGGCACATTCCTTTCCACCCCTGGCACCTACACTTGCCACATAACTTACAACGACAAGGTGCTAAGCAAGACTAACTTCACCCTCGAAAAGTTAGATACCTCGGATTGGGAAGAAATGGTGCGCGAAATAATTGAAGATTCAACTCCTAAAGATTCAACCCCCACGCCTCCGCCCCCTCCTCGCCGCAAGTCACACTTCTGGCAACGCACAAAGTGGTTCCTCATCATAGCCTTTTTCCTGCTCATAGCTTGGCGCGTAGGCCCCACACTGTGGGATCTGATCTTTCCCGACACCAAGTGCTACAGCATAGCCGAGTCCACCATCTTGCGCAGCGAGCCAAGTGCCGAGGCTAATGCCGTCGAAACCTTCCCCTACGGCTACCTCTACGAACGCAAAGGACGCGAGCGGGGAGGTTGGCAAAAAGTAGAAATCGTCAAAACTGGCTACATCGCATCACGGCTGCTTATTAACAAAGAAGACTATAAACTCTTCAACTCCATCTTCGGCGGAAACGATGATGTGGCGTGTTCAGCACGGCGCGCCATCATGAGCGTAGGAGCACGCATCGCATTGCTCAACTACTACAAAAACAACAACATGCGGGGCTTCAATCTCGCTTCGGGCAAAACAATCAACGACATGATGCGTGTCATACAAGGGAAAAACGTGTGGTTGTTCATCGAAATAGAGCAAGACAGCTACTACCCCAACTTCTATCTTGACGAAGACCAAGGCATATTTGCTGCCATACTTTTCAACCCGGAGTTCGACAAGGAAATATTCTTTACGGTAGAAAATTATTATGATGTTGACGAAGACGATCCATACCTTAAACCTGTGGAAAAGGACGAGTTTTCCATGGTTATTGACGGCAAGAAAGTAAGGGTGGGAAAATTCAGGCTGCCGTATTAAGACAATATCGTTATATAGATTTTAATGGATTGTTAAAAATAAAGGTGAAAATAATCTGCATATAAAGTCGAAAATATCCTATAATCTTGAATAGAATTGATTTTAGAATAATTTATCAATATATGAACTTTTTGCGACATTGAGCAATATAGTTATAAAAAAACGCAACATTGTCAATTGAAAATATATGTGAACTGCGTTATAATACAATTGTTGGATATATTTGATAAATGTCAGATTTTATCCGGCGTTACGTTTCAGCGTTAAGTACTGCATTTACTGCATTGCTTAAATTGCCCATAAAGCTCTTAATACAGCATTTTTCAGCGGTTAAAACTCCTCCGCTGCTTAATGTATGTTTCGACCCGAAAATCTTTTGTAAGTTATTTTCCCGGAATGACACATCCTCAAATATTCTGCGATTAATTTCATCTGTATTCCTGTATAAGGTCATGTGACCTAAGAACATAAACTTATCCGCTCCTGACAAGAAGTCGTCAGACAGAAACTTTCTTAAGTTGCCAAATATACAATCTGTCATGTCGCAGTGCCCCCAATAATCATAGCCGTGGGCGTATTCTGCGAATATATAACCGTAGGCCGGCTTATAATCGCATAATTTATAAGGGTGGTCAAGGTATATTGAGAAGTCGAACTCTCTGGGGCAACTCATTCAAAAGGTATACTTATTTTAAATGG
>OQVL01001471.1_pt1 | contig 14099 bp, 6 predicted proteins | sample 1691501 | NCBI WGS metagenome assembly OQVL01 (sample SAMN03418253, study PRJEB22391) | human gut metagenome | biome: human-gut; feature: organic feature; material: feces | host: Homo sapiens | place: Tanzania | collected 2013-01
TCGCTTGCCCTGGGCTATGTGCTCCATTGGGCTTTCAGCCCGCCCTTGCTAAATCTGCAACTTGATTTACTTAACTCTACCAACACAAAAACTACCCCCGATGCAAGTAGCTTTATTCATACCCTGCTACGTCAACGCCGTATTCCCCGAAGTAGGCATGGCCTCGCTCCACCTGCTTCAGCAGTTAGGCGTCGATGTGGTGTACCCCGAGCGTCAGACCTGTTGCGGCCAGCCAATGGGCAATGCCGGCTTTGAGGACGAGGCCGCCGGTCTGGCGCGCCACTTCGAAGAGGTGTTCTCCGGCTACGACTACGTAGTGGGCCCCTCGGCCTCATGCGTGTCGTTTGTGCGCGACCACTACGGCCGTCTGCTGCCCGACCACCAGTGTCACAGCCAGCAGCACGTGTACGAGATATGCGAGTTCGTACATGACGTCATACGCCCCACCAGTCTCAACGTCAGTTTCCCCCACAAAGTCAGTTTGCAAAACAGCTGCCACGGCGTGCGCCTGCTCGGCCTGTCGTCGCCCTCAGAGCGCAACGTGCCCTATGCCAACAAGCTGCGCGACCTGCTCGGCCTGGTGCGCGACATCGAGGTGGTCGAGCCCGAGCGCCGCGACGAGTGCTGCGGCTTTGGCGGCATGTTTGCCGTTGAGGAACACGCCGTGTCGGGCCAGATGGGCCGCGACAAGGTGATGCGCCACGTGGCCACCGGCGCCGAGTACATAGTAGGGGCCGACTGCTCGTGCCTCATGCACCAAAACGGCATCATAGCCCGCGAGGGGCTCAACATCAAGACGCTGCACATAGCACAAATACTTTCAGGAAATGTCTAAACACGCACAACAAGCCAAACAATTTCTGCGCAACAAGAAGCAAGCCGCCTGGCACGACGAAACCCTGTGGCTTGTGCGCGAAAAACGTGACCGCATGGCCCACCAGGTGCCCGAATGGGAGCAGCTGCGCGAGGCCGCACACCAGCTCAAGCAATACAGCAACTCCCACCTCGACACCCTGCTCACCCAGTTCGAGGCCAACGCCACACGCAACGGCGCCATCGTACACTGGGCCAAGGACGCCGCCGAGTACTGCCAGATAGTAGAGCAAATACTCCGCGACCACAACGTCAAGCACTTGGTCAAGAGCAAGTCGATGCTGGCCGAGGAGTGCGGGCTCAACCCCTACCTCGAGTCGCATGGCATCGAGGTGCTCGAGAGCGACCTTGGCGAGCGCATACTGCAAATGCTGCACCGCAAACCCGTGCACATCGTGTTGCCCGCCATAGCAGTGAAAAAAGAGGAGATAGGCGAACTCTTCACCCGCGAGATGGAAGGCTGCGAGCCCGGCAACTGCGACCAAACCTACCTCACCCATGTGGCACGCCGCAACCTGCGCCGCAAGTTTATCGAGGCCGAAGCCGCCATGACCGGTGCCAACTTTGCAGTGGCCGACACCGGCGAGTGTGTGGTGTGCACCAACGAGGGCAATGCCGACATGGGCACCTCGCTCTGCACCAAGCGCCTGCAAATAACCGCTTTCGGACTCGAGAAGATAGTGCCCAGCCGCCAGGCCCTCGGCGTGTTCACCCGTCTGTTGGCCCGTTCGGCCACCGGCCAGCCCTCCACCGCCTACACCTCACACTACCGTTCGCCCCGCCAGGGCGGCGAGCTGCACATCATCATCGTCGACAACGGCCGCAGCCGTCTGCTCGCCAACCCCGCCCATCGCCAGGTGCTCAACTGCCTGCGCTGTGGCGCCTGCATGAACACCTGTCCCGTTTACCGCCGTTCGGGCGGCTACTCCTACACCTACTTCATTCCCGGTCCCATAGGCATCAACTTGGGCATGGTGGCCGACCCCGTCAAGTACAGGGACAACGTGTCGGCCTGCTCGCTGTGCTACTCGTGCCAAAACGTGTGCCCGGCCAAAGTCGACCTGGCCGACCAAATATACCGCTGGCGCCAGCAGCTGCGCGATACAGGCTCCGAGAGCAAGGGCAAGCACCTTGTGAGCCGCGGCATGAAGCTCGTGTTTGAGCACCCCGCCCTCTACCACACCGCCCTGCGCTTTGCGCCACTGGCCAACCACGTGCCCCACTTCATGGTTGAGAACGCCCTCAATGCCTGGGGTGCCGAGCGCGAGATGCCACAGTTCAAGGGCAAGACTTTTGAGGATTTGTACCACGCCGAAACCAAACAACGTCATGACAAGTAGCAAACAAACCATATTGGAGTCAATACGCTCCCACACCACCGAGCAATTTGCGTGTCCCGACCTCACCGCCCTCGAGGCATCGGCCGTCAGCTATCCCGACCCCGTGGCACAGTTCAAGGCATCGCTTGCCGCAGCCGGCGGCCGTGCCATCGAGCTGGCTCCCGGCCAGAGTGTCGGCCAACTTGTGGCCAATCTCTACCCCCAGGCAACCCGTGTGGCCAACACGGTGGCCAACCTCAGCGGCGCTGAGGCTCTGCCCGGCCAGCCCTTCAATCCCGATACCGTCGAGCAGCCCGGCCAGCTCAACGGCACCGATGTGGCCATCATAGCCTCGGGCCTCGGTGTGGCCGAGAATGCCTGTTGCTGGATAGCCGACACGGTGCGCCACCGCGCCATCTACTTCATAGCCGAAGCCTTGGTCATTGTGCTCAGCAAGCATCATATTGTGAGCAACATGCACCAGGCCTACCACCAGTTGCCCGACCCCACGGCAGCCCCCTTTGGCTGTTTCATCTCAGGCCCGTCCAAAACGGCCGACATTGAGCAGGCCCTTGTGTTTGGCGCCCATGGTGCACGCGAGGTGACGGTGATCATTACAGATGCTCGCTGATGCACGATAGTGGTGCGAAATGATATACTTTTAATATTGTAGTCCGGTAAAACGCGGATACGCGAACGGACTCAAGTGCCAAACGCAACCACTAATGGGGGCGACGCGTCTCGCGTCGGGGCATTAAGGCAAAGGCTCACAGACAGGCATGTAATTAGTGCTGTCTGCGAGCCTTTATTTATGGCCTTTTCCCGATAACGCGGGACGAGGCTGCTGAAAAATGCCCGACGCGAGACGCGTCGCCCCCATTAGAGCTAGCGTTTGGTGGTAGCGTTTGGTGGTAGCGTTTGGCGCTTGTGTCCGTTCGCCTGTTTAAGGGTCACCGAAAAACCTGTTGCGGGAGGTAGAAAAAACAGTTACGGGAGACAGAGATTTTCGTCGGATAAACGAAAATTTCTGCCTCCCGCAACCATTTCACCCTCCAGCCTTCGGCCATGCGCCGCCCTGTGCCACCCCCATCAGTGCTTGCGTTTTCAATCAGATGCCACCCACAAGCCAGGGCAGCCCCACGCACCATGCACAAGTGCCCGAGGTGGACAATCTGTTGCTGATATTGCATAAATAGCGCATATATATGCGTTTTGTGACAAAATGATATATTAATAGCAAGTTTATGCGCACTTTTGTGCGGCAGAATATCCATTATTTCGTAATTTTGCAGCATGTAACAAACGCATTATCAGCATTTTATATCAAGAGTTACAAATCCCAGGATAACAAACGACACAAAAACAATAATTCAATTCATTACATGAGGAAAATCTTATTCGTGTGCCTTGCCGGGGCAGCACTTGCCGTGCCGGTATGCGCACAAACGCAGACGGCCAAGCCTACGTACAAGACCTTCAAGTACGAGGACGGCGCCATCATGAACGCCATGTCCGACAACGGCCAGTGGGGCGCCTTCAGCGCACAGGCCGAGGACGGCGCGTCAACCACCGTGTACAGCATTGGTGCACGTCTGGTAAACCTTGGCACCACCGCGAGCCTGTCGCTCACCGACGGGCTGCTGGCCGACACCGTAAAGTCGAGTGCCGCACTCGATGTGACCAACGACGGCAACATTGTGGTGGGTGCGCTCAACAGCAAACCCGCCTACTACACGGTTGACAGCAAGGCATGGCACTTTGTAAAGTACAACGGCTTGGGTGGCACCATCAGCTCGGTCACCCCCGACGGCCGCTATGCCGTGGGCACCGTTTACCCCAGCGACAATGAGTACGAAGAAAAGCCCGCCCTGTGGAACCTTGCCACCGGCGACACTATAGCCACCGCCAATTTGCCACAAAAGGACATGGCGCACGTCAACATGGGCCAGAACCGCTTTGTAAGCATCTCGGCCGATGGCAAAACCGTGCTCGGCTGCATGTCATTCTCATATCTGCCCTCGGGCGACAACCCCGGCGGCTGCTTCTACTATGTGTACAACGTAGACAAGCAGAGCTACAAGGTGATAGGCTTTACCGAGAGCGACACCGAGAACTGGACACCCAAGGCCAACAACCTGCTCTTCATATCGGGCGCACTGCTCAGCAACAATGGCAAGTATGTGACCGGTTCGGCCTACTATCTGGACAAGAACGGCAGCAGCTCCGCCGCCGAAGCCGCCGACGAGTTTACCTGCCCCTTTAAGTACGATGTAGAGAAGGACGAGTTCACTTTCTACAGCGACACCTACAGCCAGGCCTACGCCGGCTATGCCGTTGACAACGGTGGCGAGGTGTATGCCGCAGGTCCCGACGGCAATCCCTACCGCGACTTTGGTGTGCGTTCGGGCAACTACTGGGTAAACTTTACCCAGGGCTTGAAGCAGCACTACAACTTCGACGTGCTGAAGAAACTGGGCTTTGACAACTCGGGCACCCCCGTGGCCATCAGCGACGACTCGCGCACCATCGGCGTGCTTGCCGGCTCGGCCGACAGCTATGTCATCACCCTGCCCGAACCCTTCTCCAACATTGCCGCCACCACCAACCTGCTGAGCGCATACACAGCCAGCCCGGCTGCCGGCAGCACCTTTGCCAAGCTCACCACCATGAAGCTCACCTTTACGCGCACCGTGCAGACACTCATGCAGGCCAGCAAGATTGAGGTGCACGACATTGTGGACGGAGGCGCTACCGTGGCCAAGGCATTTGGTTTCCAGACCGATGCCGCCGACCCTTACAGCGTAAACATCAGTTTCCGCAACGCCAACCTGGCCAACGATGGCATGCCCTACGAAATCGTAATTCCTGCCAAGGCCATCAGCATCAAGGGCGACGCCACACGCTACAATGACGAGATACGCATCACCTACAACGGCCGCGCCAATGTGCCGCTCGAGGTAATGACCACATCGCCCAAGGAGGGCAGCGCACTGGGCAAGATTGATGCCTCGACCAGCCCTGTGACATTCAATTTCGATGCCGAGGTAAAGCTTGCCGGCGACTCTCCCCGCGCACAACTCTACCAAAAGGGCCTCAACACCCCCGTGGCCAGCTTGCTGCTCGGTGCCGACGGCTCAAAGCTCTACGCTTACCCCGCCACCCAGCAGAACCTGCTCAAGGACGTTGACTACCAGATTGTGCTGCCCGCCGGCGTGGTGACCGACATCACCGGCAATGCGGCATCGGCCAACAAGGCCGACACCCTCAATCTGCGTGGTGCCTACGAGCGCGAAATATCATACGACAGCAACATACTCTACAGCGAGAACTTTGACAACGGTGTGGGCAACGTGATGCTTTACGACGGCGACACCAACACCCCCGATGCCGAAAGCAAGAGCTTCAACTTCAACGCGGCAGGCAATGCCTATGCGTGGGTGCCCGTGCGCGACGACAACGGCACCACCGGCTATTCGGCAGCATCAACCTCGCTCTACACCCCCGAGGGCACGAGCGACGACTGGTTGGTAACACCGCAAATTAACGTGATGGACAAGCTCTGCACCCTCACCTTCAAGAGCCAGAGCTACCGCAAGGCAGCCCACGACAGCCTCAAGGTGGTGGTGTGGCCCTGCGACAACATCTATTCAGCCCTCAACGACGAAATAGTAGACCGCATGAAGCGCGAGGGCACCGTGGTATACTTTGAGCGCGAGTCGGCCGGCAAGAGCGAGGCCAAGCTCGACGGCGACTGGAAGGAGAACACCATCAGCCTTGAACAGTTTGCCGGCAAAAATGTGTACATAGCCTTTGTCAACCAAAACGAGGCCCAGAGCTTTGTGTTCATTGACGACGTACAGGTAACACACGACCTGCCCTTCTTTGCAGCCTTCGACACCGAAGATGCCGTAGTGGGCAAGACCTCGGCCAAGATCAAGGGCAGCATTGTCATTAACGACAGCACAACCTACCACACCCTGCACCTCACCCTCAAGGACGGCCAGGGCAAGGTGGTGGACGAGATAGACGAAACCGGGCTCAACTTGGCCAAGGGCGACAAGCACGCCTTCAGCTTTGCCAAGGCGCTGCCCCTCACCATCGGTACTGTCAACCGTTACAGCGTCGACTTCAAACTGGGCGACAAGGAGAACACCGTGAGCAAGAGCATCAGCAATCTGAGCTTTGAGCCCGTCAAGCGTGTCACCCTCGAGGAGTTTACCGGCATGGGCTGCACCAACTGCCCGCTCGGCATACTTGGCATTGACAATTTGCACAAAACCTATGGCGACTTGTTCATTCCCATGGCCCTGCACTGCTACACGGGCGACCAGTTGGGCGCTGGCGTAACAAGCTATGCGGCCTATCTTAACCTTACCGCAGCACCCTCGGGCTGCATTCAGCGTGGCGACATCACTTATCCCATCACACAGGACAAGACCACGGGCAAGTACAGCTTTACGCCCACCGACAACACCACCTACGATGTGACATGGCAGAGCGAGGTGCAGAAGCAGCTTGCCACACCGGCCCCGGCCGAGGTAACTGCCACTTGTGAGCTTGCTGCCAACGGTAAGAGCCTCAAGGTGCCCGTGAGCGTGAAGTATGCGCTCAACGCCACCGACCTCAACCTCAAGGTGTTTGCCGCAGTGCTCGAAGATGGCCTTGTGGGCTACCAGTCAAACGGCTTCTCGTCAGTGTCCGACCCCGTAATAGGTGAGTGGGGTGCAGGCGGCAAGTATGGCATGGCCACCGTTACACCTTATACCTTCGATCACGTGGTGCGCGGTTTCTATGGCGAAACCTTCACCGGTACTCCCGAGTTGCTGCCCGCCACCATCGAGGCTGGCAAGCCCTGTGTCACTACCCTCACCATTCCCGTGCCCGACGCAGTGGAGAACCCCGCTGCCACCAGCGTGGTGGTGATGCTCTTCGACGGCAATACCGACAAGCTTATCAACGCCTACCATGCCAAGCAGGGTGAAACACCCGACGGCATAGACGATGTGCTGAACGACAACACTACGGCCGCTGTAAGCGTGACGGCTGCTGCAGGCCGCGTGGTAGTGACTACGGCACTCGATGCACGTGTGCAGGTGTACACCATCGACGGCCGTATGGCCGCCCAGGCTGCCGGCAAGGGTGTCATCACCCTCACGCCTGCTGCCACGGGCATGGCCATTGTGCGTGTGAGCACTGCCAATGGCGTAGTGACCAAAAAGGTTATACTTTAACATATAGTTAGCGGGGCGGCACAAGCGCACTATTGCTTGTGTCACCCCGCTAACGGCTAATACAGCATATTTGGTTGACGGGTTGACGGGTAAGTTCGTCAAGCACGTTTGTAGTTAAGCGAGGCTGCTGAAAAATACCCTGCGAGACGAAGCTGCTGAAAAATGCCCCGACGCGGGACGCGTCGCCCCCATTAGTGCTTGCGTTTCTTCAACCATCAAACACTACCACCAAACGCTACCACTAAGCGCTACCACCAAACGCTATCTCTAATGGGGGCGACGCGTCTCGCGTCGGGCATTTTCAGCAGCCTCCAAGCACGTTTGTTGCCCAGGGCAAACTGTCGCCCCGTCAACTAATTCTGCCAATGCGTAATACACACATTATTATTAACTCTAATATTTCAACCGTATGGGTAAAATCTACTCAACCATGGCACATGCCCTGACCAGGGTGTTTGCCTTGTGCCTGCTCGTTGTGGCAGGCATGTCGGCTGCACAGGCTGCCGACACCGTAGAGTATGGTGCGCTCGAGCTGAACAAGGCTTACGAACTCAAAGCCTCCAACACAGTGACCGGCCACTACACTGCTACAGCCGACGGCATTCTGACCGTCACCAGTTCGGGCACGGATAATTTCATTCCCTACAGCGACGCGGCGTGTAAGACCCAAATGTCGTACACGAACATTAAGGAGAGTCTGCCAGTGTTCCACTACTACTACAACCTCAACGTGGTAGCCGGCCAGACAGTGTACTTCATGTACAGTGGTCTCAACACCGTGACCTCAACCCTCACTTTCAACACAGAAAGCTCACTTGAGCGCACTACCACCGTGCCCGAGGAGGGCAGCACTATTATGTGCACCAGCACATCGCAGTGCTCGTTTGGTTTCAGCAATCAGGTAAGCTGCTCAAAGGTGGAAATCGTGGCAGGCTCAGTGAGCAAGCCCATCGACTTCAATATTAACAGCAACAGAGTGTTCTTCAGCGTGAAGGAGCCTGTGTACGCACTCATGGCCAACGGCACACTCAAGGAGGGCGACACCTTCAGCGTGCGTCTGTCGGGCCTTTGCATCGACGGCAACGAAAGTGTGAAGTACGGCACAGACGGTGTGCTCACTGCCAGCTTTAAGTGCGGTGCCAAACCCGTGGCCCTGGTGTCGAAGAGCAACTTCAGCACCGACCACGCCTTCCGCTCGTTCTGGAGCAAAGGCGATGCCGACGGCATTGTAACACTCACCTTCGATGGCGACATTGTGGTGGCCGACGGCAAGGTGACACTCAACTATGGCGACACCAGCTCGGGCTCTGAGGCCAGCGCACGCTACACCGAGGTGCCCCCGTTCAGCGTAGAGGGTAACAAGCTCGTGATTGACCTTACCGACAAGGAACGCACCCCGCAGACCATGCTCGGCATCACCACTGTGTACGACAGAATGCTGCTCACCGTGAGCAGCGTGTGCGACAAGAAGGGCAACCCTGTGTATACCGCCAGCTCGGGCTCGCGCGGCACATTTACATGCAGCATGCCTTATAGCGTTGAGACGGTCAACGTACAAACCCAAATCACGCCCGAGAGCGGCAGCCGTTTGGGCGATACCAAGCAGATTGAGGTGTATGCCACCGACTACAAGAAGTTCAGCTTTAGCGGTGTGCGCTTTGCCTACACCGACACCGATGGCAGCACCAAGGTGGCCACAGTGGCCAAGGAGGCTTGCACCGAGACTGCCGACACCGACATTGATGGTGCCTACACCCTTTCGGTGCCTGTGCCCGCCGAGGTGAGCGGCAAGCAGAATGTGTACATGAGCCTGATTGACCTCAAGGCCGCCGATGGCAAGGACTACAGTGCGCTCTTCTCGGCCAAATACAATGGCTTTGCCGTGCTCGACATGACTTATCAGGCATCGGCTGAGGCTGCACCGGTAAGTTTGAAGGGTGCCTCGCTTGGCGTATTTGTGGCTGATGCCCCTGTTGTGATTACTACTAATTACGACAACGTGACCGGCAACGACAGCATTTCGTATGTAACCTATGATGTGTTCGACCTCAACGCTGCTGAGGGCGACGAGGCATACGTGGTGACTAAGACACACATCGAAAACCACACCGACGCCGGTTGGGAAGGCGAGGTGGTGGGTGCTGGAAACACCAAGCTCTACTTGGGCCACACCTACCGCGTGGTGGTGACAGGCTACCAGCAGATAGGCAAGAATTTCAACCCCTACCGCGACATTGTGGTGGGCACCGATACGCTCTACTTCGCTGGCTCTGAGCCCGACTATGTGTACAGCGACATCACGCTCGACAGCTTTACACCGGCCGACAGCACCATCAGCAGTGCCGACAACTTTAAGCTTACGCTCAACTACAGCGGTCTTGTAAAGATTAAGCAGGACGAGACGGGTATAGCCGGTGGACAGATGCGCGAATTCATACCTTTCACCGCTTACGAGGCTGTTGAGCCCGACAGCGAGGGATACTCTAACCAGTGGGTGCTCAGCATCGACCCCACAACGGCTGCTGGCATTGAGGACCGCTTTGTAACCATCAACGTGGTGGCCGAGGACCAGAACGGCCAGCGTGTGCGTGGCAACAGCGGATTGCGTGAGAACACTCTGCGCGCCATCGAGTTTACGCTCGACTATAATGGTGCCGAGCTCACCGTATTGCCCGTACAGGGTGTTACTGAGGACCTTGACTCGCTTTATCAGTTTGACGTGACTGCCCCCGATGTGATAGGGCTTGGCAGCATTGACATTGCCGAGGCTCACGTGTTCGACATGCTCAACACCGTTGATGTGCCGGTAGTGTCGGCCACCTATGTATATGACGACCCCGAGGTGCAGGAGATTGCTGACTACATCAACAATGCCTCTTATGAGGAGGCTGTTGCAAAGTATGGCCAGGAGGCTACCGACAAGGCTTATTTTGCCACTTCCAACACCATGCGCCTCACGCTCGAGAAGCCTATCAAGGCGGAGGGCGGCTACACGCTCGTCATTCCTGCAGGCTACTTTACTTCGGGCGAGCAGTTTGATGGCGTGGTGTCAAAGTCTTACGAGGGCTTCTTCACGGTAAAGGGTGAGGACGTACCTGTTGAGGTGAACTACACTACCGACCCCGTGAATGGCAGCACAGTAGCCAGCCTTGGCGATGTGACCATCGACTTTGTTGATTATGAAACGGACGGCGTAGGTACTGGCTCAGGCATGATTACCATCAAGAAGGACGGTGAGCAGATTGCCCGCGTTGACGCTTTGGCCGATGATGACAACTGGGGCAAATTTACTATTCCGGTAAATCAGACTGAGAAGGGTATATACACTATCGAAATCCCCGAGGGCTACTTCCTCGATCCCGAGGGCAACAATATTCCTGCCATAACGCTTGAATATGGTATTGGCATGGCTACTGGCATCAACAATGCCAAGACTGATGCCAAGGAGGCTGGTGCCACTTACACATTGAGTGGCGTGCGCGTGAGCGGCAAGCTCCCCGCAGGTCTCTACATCAAGGGTGGCAAGAAGGTTGTTGTGAAGTAAGCTCTGCTTGCTATGATGCCGTGCTTGGCATCATCTGAAATATAAACATTCCCCAACTGCGCGTAACTGTGCGGTTGGGGAATGTTGTGCTAATGGGGGCGCTTGCAGCGCTTGCTGATGTGGCAATGTGCTACCTCTAAGTGCAAGTTCTAAACGCAAGCACTAAGCGCTACCTCTAAGCGCTACCTCTAAGCGCTACCTCTAAACGCTACCTCTAATGGGGGCGACGCGTCTCGCGTCGGGAAAATAAGGCAAAGGCTCACAGGCAAGCGTGTAATTATCTGTCTGTGAGCCTTTATTCAGTGTATGAACATTGCATCTTTCCCGACGCGAGACGCGTCGCCCCCATTAGTGCTTGCGTTTGGTGGTAGCGTTTGATGCTTGCGTTTGGCGCTTGCAGAGGTAGCGTTTGTGTTAGGGGAGCAGCATTTATGTAATGTGCCAATATGATAATGGGCTGACGTCGGAGTGTTGCTACTTGCAACGCTACGGCGTCAGCCCTTATGTTCATTTTGAAAACTTGTGTCCTTGTGTTTTCCGCGTTAAGCGGCTAACACTGCTTACTTGCGAATGGCGTGCCACAGTTCGCGCACCCAAAGCACCAATGACGAGCCAATGACGATGATGACCCAGTCGATGGGCTTGAGTCCTGTTACGTTGAAGAACTGCTGTATGCCCGGTATCTCGACCATGATAATCTGTCCTACCAAGATGATGAGTGCAATGACGAGCAAGCCCTTGCAGCCCTTGAAGTGCAGTGCGCTGCGACCGGTGTGGAAGGCGCGTGCGTTGAACAGATAGAAGAAGTGCGTCATGACGAAGATGGTGAAGAGCAAGGTGAGCTCGTAGGGCGTGACGTGGCCCTTGGCACTCAACTGCAGATTCCACAAGTCGGTGAGCTGTGTGATGTCGGCATGCTGGAAGATGTAGAGCAGGGCGAGCAGCATGACAAAGAAGAAGCCACCTACGCCCACAATCTCGCCAAGCATTTCGCGGTTGAGAATGAAAGCCTTGCGGTCGCGCGGCTTTTCAAGCATTACGCTCTCCGACGGTGGCAGCGAGGCCAGTGCCATGGCTGCAAAGGTGTCCATGATGAGGTTTATCCACAACATTTGTGTGACCGTCAGCGGCGACTCTGTACCCATAAAGGCACCGCACAGCACGAGCAGACAGGCAGTTACGTTGACCGTGAGCTGGAAGAGCAAGAAGCGCTGAATGTTTTGGTAGAGCGAGCGTCCCCACATCACAGCCTTGCCTATTGACGAGAACGAGTTGTCGATGATGGTGATGTCGCTGGCCTCCTTGGCCACGCTTGTGCCGTCGCCCATCGACAGACCCACATGGGCCGCCTTGAGCGCGGGGGCATCGTTGGTGCCATCGCCCGTTACTGCTACCACCTGACCCTTGCGCTGAAGGGTTTCAACCAGTCGCTTCTTGTCCATAGGACGTGCGCGGGCAATAATCTTGAGGTCGTTGATGCGTGCCTCGAGCTCCTGGTCGCTGAGTGCGGCAAACTCGGGGCCGGTGATGATGTGGCTGTCGTTGTCGGTGTCCTGCCACAGTCCGATTTGGCGGCCAATCTCCTTGGCAGTGCCCGGGGTGTCGCCCGTTACAATCTTGATGCTGATGCCAGCGTTGATACACTCCTTGACGGCGGCGGGCACATCGCTGCGCACGGGGTCGGCAATGGCTGCGGCAGCCACAAAGCGGAGTGAGGCACAGGCCACTTTGCCGTCCTTGATAGGTTCCTCGCCTTTGGCCACTTCGGCCCAGGCAAAGCCCAATGTACGCATGGCGCGGTTCTGCCAGCTGAGCAGTTGTGCGTTAAGCTCGTCAAGCTTTACTTCGGCCGTGTGGCACAGTGCATACACAATTTCGGGTGCGCCCTTGACGTAGAGCATGCGCTTGCCCGGCACGGCGGCCGACTGCACCACAGTGGCCATGTATTTGCGTTCGGTGCTGAAGGGCAGTTCCTCCACCACCTTGGCCCCTTCGCGCAGGGTGCGGTAGTCGGTGCCTTGGTCGTTGAGCCACAGCAGCAGCGCGCCCTCGGTAGGGTTGCCCAACACATTGGGTTTGCTCTTGTTGCTGAAGTCGAGTTCGGCAGTAGAGTTGGTGGCAATGCCCTCGGCTATCATGGCCTCGGCAGCCTGTCCGTAAACCTTGAACTCGTCTACGTGCATTTGGTTCTGTGTGAGTGTGCCCGTCTTGTCGGTGCAGATGACGGTGGTGGCACCCATCGTTTCGCAAGCGTGCATCTTGCGCACCAGGTTGTTGGTCTTGAGCATACGGCGCATGCTGTAAGCCAAGCTCAGTGTGACAGCCATGGGCAGACCTTCGGGCACGGCCACCACAATCAGTGTGACAGCAATCATGAAGGTTTGCAGCAAGTAGGCTATAAAGGCGGCAATGTATGTGCTGCTGGTGAACAGCTCCATGCCCGACACATTGGCACCGTTAATTTCGAGTCCGCCCACGAAGCACATGATAACGCGGCCCACCACAATGAGGGCAGCTATGCCGTAGCTCACCTTGGTAATGAGGTCGCCCAGTCCGTCGAGCTGCTCGTTGAGCGGTGTTTTCACGCTCGAGTCAATTTGTACCGCCTCGAACACCTTGCCCTGTTCGGTGTGGTCGCCTACGGCAGTGACCTGCATCAAGCCGTGGCCCTCCATCACCTTGGTGCCCTTCAGCACATGGTTGGTGGCAAAGGTGGCGTTGGTGTCGAAGTCCTTTTCGTCGGTGCTTTTGCGGCAGAGCGGTTCGCCGGTGAGAGTCGACTCGTCGACGGCCAGCGATACGGCTGTGATAAGGTCGCCGTCGGCCGGCACCTCCTCGCCCGTGTTGATTACTACCACGTCGCCAACCACCACATCGCGGCGTGCAATGTGTGTGGCGTTGCCATCGCGTATGACCTCAACCATTTCGTCGTCGTTCACCTGGTTGAGAATGGTGAACTCCTTGTCGGCCTGCAGTTCAAAGTAGAAGGCAAGCCCCGTGGCCAGAAATATGGCTACGAAAATGCCCACCGGCTCGAAGAATACCTCGGGTCCTTTGCCCAGACCAAAGTGCTCGTACAGCGAAATGCCGATGCTCAGCGCGCCGGCTATCATTAGTATGATGATGAGCGGG
>OQVL01001476.1_pt1 | contig 14083 bp, 11 predicted proteins | sample 1691501 | NCBI WGS metagenome assembly OQVL01 (sample SAMN03418253, study PRJEB22391) | human gut metagenome | biome: human-gut; feature: organic feature; material: feces | host: Homo sapiens | place: Tanzania | collected 2013-01
ATATCAACATCACTCGCCTTATTCGTCTCATCCGTATACTCTCTGGCGGTCGAGTGACCATAGACATTCAGGACAGCACCATCGAGAACAACACCGCCAACGGTAACGGCGGCGCCATCTATGGTGCGTCCACCAATTACTCCGGCGATATTGTCCTGAACCTCAGCGGCACCACCATCACCGGCAACACCTCCGCGGCGCTGGGCGGCGGCGTGTACTTTAACGGCACCACCTTCACCGCCAGCGGTGTCACCGACATCACCGGCAACACCGGCCAGGGCACCGACCAGCATAATGCCCTCGACACCCATATTGATCACGCCGCTGCGTTCGGCGAACACTTCACCCACAGCGACCAGCAGCAGAGGCGCTGCAGACACGCGCCTGTTGCAGGAGGTCCAGCATCAGTGATCAAGGGGGTTCATATGAAGGGTATCAGCACAGAGTGGAAGTGCCTCATCGGCGTGATCCTCGTGTCCGCGATCATCCTGATCTATCTCGGTCTCATGTACCCGAGTGCGTACGCAGGACCAGACACCATCGACGGCGCCCGCGCCATGATCAGCACCGCGATCATGATGATCGCCTGCACCGGCATCTTCTGGCATCGTAATAAAGACTGACAAATAACAGCAGCGTTTCGTCGCTCCGTACAGCTGGGAATCCCGATACGATACGGAGATTCATCCACGTGACGGAGCGATACGTATGTGGCGAATGCAGCGCTGCATGTACGATAGAGCGAAAAATATGCAGCACATGAAGCGCTACGTGTACGATAGAGTGAGAGAGTATGAGCGAAAAGATCAACGCAGCAGCGGCCATCCGTCTGCTGGACGCCGGCAAGGCCATCGCCGTGGACGCCGACTACACTGCCGGGGAGATCCTGCGCGCCATCGAGGGCAGCGTGGCCCCCATCCCCTGCCTGGGCAGCGAGACCAACGAGTGCCCCATGTCCGAGCAGTGCTTCACCCTGCCCTTCTGGAGCGGGCTGGACGATGTCATCAACCAGTATATCGACAGCGTAACGCTGGAACAGCTGGCCCGGAGCCTGCCCTCTGCCAGCGACGGCTGCTGCGGCTGCAATTCAAAAAATTGAAAAAATGTGCTTGACATTTTACGCTGAATCTTATATAATAATCAAGCATTCAGAAAATGCAGCACAGATCTAGGGGTATAGCTCAGTTGGTAGAGCAGCGGTCTCCAAAACCGCGTGCCGTGAGTTCGAGACTTACTACCCCTGCCACAAACGCACAGGTTCTTCGGAGCCTGTGCGTTTTGTTTTTGTGATTTGGAATTGGCTCCGCTTCGCTCTGCCAACTTTTTGAACTGCGTAACATCAAAGTTAGGATCTCTTCTTAGTTGCTGAAACTCTTTGATAAGAGGAGAGAAAAAAGCTGTCAAATTTGCCACACCATCTATCGTACAACGTCGAGGATCTTGAAACAATTGTATCTCATTGTAAATGTCGGCAGGCGTATTGTTCATAGGTGTTGCCGAAATGAGCATAACCTTTTTCTTGTATCCAGGAATATTGCCATTCTCTATGCGAGGCATTTTGCAGATTTCCTGCAGTTGCTCAAAAGCAGCAGTAGTATGTGAACGAAACCTATGAGCTTCGTCTACTAATATCAAATCATATTCGTCTGCATTCCAATAGTTGTAGTTTTCCTCATCAAGAACCTTTGACAAACTTCCATTAGTTATGAATTTAGCGTATTTGTCTATTCCGAAGTCCTTGAATGTCGCTTTCCAGTTTTGCTCCACCGCTGGAGGATAAACTACTAATATTTTCGTTTTGTCGCGACCATTCTCAATCAAAAATTTCTTAGCAATCATTGTTGCGACAACAGTCTTACCAAGACCTACGACATCAGCAAGAAAAAAGCCGTCGTAACGAATAAGTTTCTGATAGCCCTCTACTACAGCGTCCATCTGATAGTCATACTTCGTATACCCCTCTGGCATATCAAACGGATTATTGTTGTCCGTTGCCAATACACGATCAGAAAAATACTCCATAAGCATCTTGATATACAAATCGTATGGAGCAACATCGCCTTTTAAATAAGTTCGGTCAATGGAAATCTTCACATCCTCAGCTGTAATTTCACATCCTTCCGCCTCTTTCCACAACAATTCAAATTCATCCTTTGCGAATTTAACATCATCAAATCGGTCAAGCTTGACATTGAACTCATACTGCTTTTCCCGCGAAATACCAAGCCCATTGCCCGACAAATTGCTTGAACCAGTTATGGCGATACCATGTGAATATTGATTAAAATCATCGGGATAGAGAACATACAACTTGGCATGTATTCTCTTCGATGGATGGGCACGAAGTTCAAGTTTACCATCTACAAGGTCTTGAACCATCTGGAGCATACCATTCTCCACTTCTTTTGTATAATTGGAACGCTCTATATCCCTGCGGATATTGCGCAAGCAGTCTTCTCTCACTTCTTCTTCCGCCCCAAAGAATATTTTTCCTTGATTTGCCGCTTTGACTATATATCTGTCGACATCGATACCTATAAGTACTCGCACTTTGTTAATGCTGTCCAAAAAAGGACGCAACGAGAAATATCCTGACGCCCGCAAAAATCCTACCACAGCATCCAAATTTTTGATATGGTTGTTATGTTGCAACACTCCCTCAAATTCTTTCATCAAAGTATTGCCATTTCTATTCGTAAAAAAATTTGAATGTATTATCTGGTTCTCTGTTATATGTTCTTCCATATGGTTGCTTTATTATTTCAATTATTCCAGTTGACTGGTATACACCTTTTCCAAGTCTGTGCAAAGATATGAAATATCTTTTAACTAAAAGTTAAAAACGATATGTTATTCATGTCATTGTTGTTTTTAAGTGTGCTTTTGCCGAGGCTAAAGCCTCGTTAAGTTTCGTGAAGATTTTTTGCACATTGGTTGAAAGTTTAAGTCAAGTTTTTATACCTCGTTAACAATTTTTATTGGTAATTTTGTAGTCAGAAAAAAATACAAAATCAATACTGATTATGACTCTATTTGAACGACTTACCCAACAAGCCAAAGCAAACAAACAACGCATCGTCCTCGCCGAAGGTGCGGAAAAACGAACGCTTACCGCTGCCGACCATCTTATCGCCGACGGCATCTGCGACATCACTCTAATCGGCAATCCCGCTGAAATCAAACAACTTGCAGCGGAATTGAGTCTAAAAAACATTGAGCATGCCACAATCGTCGACCCTGCCGACGAGGCGTTTACTGAGAAATATGCGCAACTCTACTATGAGCTGCGCAAAGCCAAGGGCATGACGCTCGAGGGCGCGCACAAACAGGTGCACAACCCGCTCTATCTGGGCTGTCTGCTCATCAAGAACGGCGATGCCGACGGTCAGGTTTCTGGTGCGTTGAGCACCACAGGCGACGTGCTTCGTGCCGCTTTCCAGATTATCAAGCCCAAGAAAGGCATCAGCGTTGTTTCCGGCGCGTTCCTTATGCTGCTTCCCGAAGGTTCTCCCTACGGGACTGACGGCATGATGGTGTTTGCCGACTGCGCCGTAGTGCCTAATCCTACGGCACCGGAATTGGCACAGATCGCCGTATCGGCGGCAGAGACAGCCAAGGTGCTCGGCGGCTTTGATCCGCGTGTTGCTATCCTCAGCTTCTCAACCAAAGGCAGCGCAAAGCATGAGATGGTAGACAAAGTTATCGAGGCTACAAAGATTGCCAAAGAAATGGCTCCGGAACTGGCTCTCGACGGCGAACTTCAAGCCGATGCAGCCATCGTGCCTTCAGTGGGCAAGAGCAAGGCTCCGCAAAGCGACATCGCCGGCACTGCCAACGTGCTTGTGTTCCCGTCGCTCGAAGTGGGCAACATCACCTACAAACTCGTGCAGCGACTCAGCGGCGCACAGGCAGTGGGTCCTATCCTGCAAGGCTTGGCAAAGCCAGTCAACGACCTGTCGCGCGGATGCTCTTGGGAAGACATCTATAAAACTGTTATCATCACTTGCAACCAAAGCATAATAGCAAATCAAAAATAATGAAAATCCTCGTACTCAACTGCGGAAGTTCATCGGTGAAATACAAGCTGATTGAACTCGACGACAACGCGCAAAACGTCCTCGCCGAGGGCGGCGTGGAAAAAGTGGGTCTGCCCGACTCTTTCCTGAAATTCAAATACAACGGCGAAAAGGTGACAATCACCACGTCTATGCCAAACCATAATGTGGCTATCCGCATCATCCTCGACAATCTGACAAGCGCTAAATATGGCTGCATCAAGGATTTCGGAGAAATCGACGCCGTAGGCCACCGCGTGGTGCACGGAGGCGAGAAATTCAATTCGAGCGTGCTCATCACCGACGAGGTTATCGCCAAGGTGAAGGAATGCTACGACTTGGCTCCGCTCCACAACCCAGCCAACATCGTGGGCATCGAGGCTATCAGCGAGATTATGCCCGACGTGCCACAGGTGGGTGTGTTCGACACTGCTTTTCACCAGACAATGCCTGCCCGCGCGTATATGTACGCTCTCCCGTATGAGGTATATGAGAAATACGGAGTGCGCCGCTATGGCTTCCACGGCACAAGCCACCGCTACGTGGCACGTCGTTCATGCGAATTTTTAGGGTTGCCTTACGAGCAGCAGCGCATCATCACCTGCCACATCGGCAACGGTGGCTCAATAACCGCCGTAAAAGACGGCAAGTCAATCGACACTTCGATGGGTTTGACCCCGGTAGAAGGCTTGATGATGGGCACCCGCTGCGGCGACGTCGACCCTGCTGCCCTGCTCTACATCCAGGAGAAAGAGCATCTCGACAATGCCGGAATGCAGAAACTCATCAATAAACAGAGCGGTCTGACCGGCATCTCGGGCATCTCTTCCGACATGCGCGACATCGACGCTGCCATTGCCGCCGGCAACGAGCGTGCGCGACTGGCTCTCGACATGTACAAATACCGCATCGTTAAATATGTTGGCGCATACACAGCGGCGCTCGGCGGTGTCGACGTGATTGTGTTTACAGCCGGTGTGGGCGAGAACCAGATTCAGTTGCGCGAGAGCGTATGCAAGCAACTGGAATTTCTCGGCATCGATTTCGACCCAGAGCGCAACAACTGCCGTGGCGAGGAGGTTGAAATCACACGTCCCGGCTCGAAGGTGCGCGTAGTTGTCATCCCGACCGATGAGGAATATATGATTGCCTGCGACACGAAATCGATTGTCGAAGGCGCGAAGAAATAAAAAACGATATCAATGTGCTGCATCATTGTCCCGCTTTGCGTAAAGCAGGCTTTGATGCAGCTTTTTTCTCAAACAAAATGGTCAGGAAGTTAACTTTCGGCATCTTCATGATGCTCTTTGGCAAAATCATTCTCGGCTTTGTGCTGCTGTCGGTGGTCAGCGTAGCCATCTACCGATGGGCGCCTGTCAGATACACGCCTCTGATGGCGATACGCAGCGTTGAGCAGATGCTCGACGGACGCAAGGTGCGCTGCGAGCATAAATGGGTGCCGCTCGACGAGATGTCGCGACACATGCCGATGGCTGTAATCGCCTCTGAAGACAACCGCTTCGCCTCTCACCACGGATTCGACTTCGTGGAAATCAAGAAAGCCGTGCGCGAGGCTGAAAACGGAGGCCGTCACCGCGGTGCAAGCACGATAAGCCAGCAGACGGCTAAAAACGTGTTTCTATGGCCGTCGTCATCGTGGGTGAGAAAAGGCTTCGAGGCTTATTTCACTGTGCTTATAGAGGCTCTGTGGAGCAAGGAGCGCATCATGGAGGTGTATCTGAACTCTATCGAGACCGGCGACGGACTCTACGGCGTGGAGGCTGTGGCTGAACAAAACTTCAACACCACCGCCGACCAGCTGACCGCCCGCCAATGCGCACTCATCGCCGCCACTTTGCCCAATCCGCTGCGATTCGACTCCGCCCACCCTTCGTCATACATGAAGAAGCGCCGCTCGCAGATTCTGAGGCTTATGCGCCTCGTTCCGAAGTTTCCTCCAGAGGAAGACTGACAACAGGCAACAAAAAAACGGGAAGCTTGGCGGCTTCCCGTTTTTTTTGTCAACTGCAGAACAGCAATCACTATTCCACAACAATCTCTTTTGTCACTCTCGCACCGCGTTTCACGATTACCACAGTTCCAGGCTGCGGTTTTGCAATCCGCATGCCCTGCAGGTTGTAATAGACAGGCGCAACATCGGCGTCGTCGACAGTCATATCATATACGCCGGCATCGTTGAAATGCTTGTAGCGCGTCTTAATCGACGGGATTTCAAGACGATAGGCAGTGTCTTTCTTTCCGCCCGACAGATTGAGGCGCAACGAATTGAGACGTATCGGGAAAATGCCCACATTGTCGACATCGGCAATTTGCGCAAAGTCAACCGTATAATCTTGAGCGTCGCCCGACTCAAATCCCGACAGATTAGCCGACACATTGCTGCCGTCGGCAAGCGTGAACGACGCCACCGAGTTCTTGACAGCCACACCGCCAGTCAGTTTCATCGTAAGCCGCAGTTCGTCAGGAAGGCTGTAGAGACACGTCGGCTGAACAGGGACAAGCGTGAGGTTGGGCGCACGAGTGCCCGACAGAGAGAAGTCGACAGCCAGACCACCGCCCGTAAGCGCAGATACCGCCGCATCGCCCTTCACATTGTAACTCTCAATCTTCCATGCCTCCGGATTCGACTCCCCTTCAACCGGCATCAGTTCCGCCGTAGGGCACTGCACCGTAACGCCTACAGTGCACGTAATGCCATCCTTGACACCCGTCAGCGTCGCCGTTCCGTTTTTCAATCCCTTCGCCACGCCGTCGGCAACAGTCACTACCGATGCGTCGCTTGATGTCCAGTCAAGCGCACGCGGCTCGACAGCCATCTCCTTGCCTCCGACAATAGCGTTCAAGCCAATCTTCCATTCACGGCAGTTGTCGAGAACCACTTCCGGATAAGCCGCCTTGACATCGTCGGCAGCGACAATCGCCACCGTCACCTCCGCTTTTACTGCTCCCAGTGAAGCTGTAAGCACATGCGAGCCGCTGCCGGTGGCATAGAGAGTGGATCCGTCTGCCACAATCTCGCCAAGCGCGCCGTCGCAGGAAAGCGTGACGCCTTCAACATCCATATCGATGAGTTTGCCATATTTGTTATAGCCGTAGAAAACCGGACGATAAGAGCCATACCGAGGCATCCGCACCGCATAGTCGGCAAAACGTATCTCAGCCACCTCCTCATCGTCGGGAGCGTGGAGCACCGCAAAGATGCCGTTGCCCACCGCACGTTCTGGCGACACGCACGGACGGTTGATTGTGCCTTCCATCGCGTCCCACATCAATGTAGAGCCGCCGCCATCGAAATCAAGAGCGTCGTAGCATCCGTATGAGCGCATAAGGTCGGCACCCTGCGGATAGGTAGTGCCGCTGCTGATGGTGCTGCGTCCGTCGATGGCGCAAATCACGAGCATCGTGCGCTCCTTGTCATAGCCAATCAGCGTGCGTGGATTGAACGCGTCGCGAGGATTGATCCATCGGTTCGCCTCCATCACCGTCTCGCCTTCGCGAAGGATTTTGACATCGCCGCCTATAATCTCCTGCACGCCCTCGGGCTTGAGATTGCCATACGACGGCAACGACAGCGAATAGTTGACAGTAATTTCATCACCCGGTTTCAGAGACCGCAGCTTCTCGATGTTTGCCGTAGCAGCCTTGTCGGCCGAGATGACTATTCCGTCGGCAGGTATCGCCATATTTCCACCGCCGTAAGCCGCCTGGCTCACCACCATTTTCAGATTCTTGTTCAATGCCCAAGTTTCGCCGGGAGCGAGCGTGAAAGCCACTTCCACGCCTCCTGCCGCCGTCTTGGTGTATTTTCCCATATAAGAGTTGTAGACCACCGTTTCTCCGTCAAGCCGATGGAAATTAGCATTTGAAATCGGCATCTCCACGCCGCCTATCGACGCGCTGTACGACAGGTCGGTGGCATCGATGCGCATATATCCGTCCTTGTCGATTATAAAGGCGTTCTCACGGCTCACCCAGTCGATAACGTCGGGCGACATCAGTTTTCCACGGCTTGCGCTCGACATGTTTGGATAGCCTACGATGCCGTATTGCGAATACGGTCCGCCGAAACTTCCGGTGATGAAAAAGTCGCCGTTCACACCCGTAAGATAGCGTTCGCCCTCCACTGAGTGACGCCGTCCCATCGAAGTCACCGTTTCGGCGTTAAGGCAGGAGTCGTTGCCAATCTCCACCTTGAACTTCACATTTTCTGCCTCACGGAGCATTGTTTTTATCACAAACGCCTGAATGCGCGTGTTTCCTGTGGTCGAGCGGTATTCAAGCGCGGTGCGTGTCATGCCCGGACCGCATTTGTAATGACGCAGCGTGTCGACGGTAAACGTCTCGCCCTGCAGGTCGACAGTGGATGGGGTTGAAAAAGCCGATGCCGAAGCGACAAGCGTAAAGCAAACGGCTGCAATTGGTTTAAATAATTTCATAATGGTTCAATGTCTGGTTTGTTATTACTTGATACAAAAGTACGTGATTTTTCCGAAAACCACACAATTTCCACACCCAATAAAAATGCAAAAGCGGGGCATCCCTTCAAAAGAGATTACCCCGCCTTGTGTCTGTTGCCCATAGGCACAAAGCCTACAGCTCGTAGTCAACGCAGGCGCGCATATCCTTATGCTCACCGAGCAGCCCTGCCGCAGCCACATGCGCCGGATGCTTGGCATAGACCTCCACATCCGCCATTTTGTCGACAACTGCAGTTAGAACCACGTCCCACGTTTCTGCCGGATTCTGATTGAGCCCCACCTCTATCGAGCGGAGCACGTCGATTTTCTCAGGAAGCGCCTCCAGGGCGGCCTTGAACTGAGAAGCCACGGCGCGGCGTTCTTCAGCCGTGCCTTTGAGTTTGAACATTACGATATGCTTTACCATCGTTGTATATATTTATTTGGTGTTGTACATTCTTTCACGTGTAGCCTGCACTTTCTCGTCGGTGAGATAGTCGTCGAAGTCCATAATCTTGTCGATGATTCCGTTTGGCGTCAACTCAATCACTCGGTTGCAGACCGTCTGTATGAACTCGTGGTCATGGCTCGACATCAGGATGTTGCCCTTGAATGCCTGCAGCGTGTTGTTGAACGCCTGGATCGACTCAAGGTCGAGATGGTTTGTAGGGGTGTCGAGAATAAGGCAGTTGGCATTCTTGAGCTGCATACGTGCTATCATGCAGCGCATCTTCTCGCCTCCTGAGAGCACATTGACTTTCTTCTCCACTTCTTCCTGCTTGAAGAGCATACGACCGAGGAATCCCTTCATAGTCACTTCATTTCCCGTGCCATACTGCGAGAGCCAATCGACGAGGTTGAGGTCTGACTCGAAGAATTCCGTATTGTCGAGCGGAAGGTAGGCAGTAGTGATGGTGATGCCCCATTTGTATGTGCCACCGTCTGCCTCTCGGTTGCCGTTGATGATCTCGAAGAGCGCGGTCATGGCCTTTGGATTGTGGGAGAGGAAAACGGTCTTCTGACCTTTCTCGATATTGAAACTTACGTTGTCGAAAAGTACAGTTCCGTCCGCATCGACAGCCTTGAGGTTCTCCACTTCGAGAATCTGGTTGCCAGGTTCACGGTCCATGGTGAAGATGATGCCTGGATACTTACGTGTGGAAGGTGTGATTTCCTCGACATTGAGTTTCTCAAGCATCTTCTTGCGCGATGTGGTCTGCTTTGACTTTGCGACATTGGCAGAGAAGCGTCTGATGAATTCCTCAAGTTCCTTACGCTTCTCTTCAGCTTTTGCCTTCTGATTCTGTGCCTGTCTGAGGGCAAGCTGGGAGGACTGGTACCAGAAGGAATAGTTTCCGGCAAAGAGAGTCACCTTGCCGAAATCTATATCCACGGTCATGGTGGAAACGGAGTCGAGGAAGTGACGGTCGTGGGATACCACGAGCACGGTCTGCTCTACATTTGAGAGATATTCCTCAAGCCATCTTACGGTGTCGAGGTCAAGGTCATTGGTAGGCTCGTCGAGGAGAAGGTTGTCAGGATTGCCGAAGAGGGCCTTCGCCATCATCACGCGCACCTTCTCATTGTTGGAGAGTTCAGACATCATCTTGTAGTGGCTGTCCTCCTTGATGCCCAGACCTGAAAGCAGCTGTGCAGCGTCGCTCTCAGCATTCCAGCCGTCCATCTCCGCGAAAGCCTCTTCAAGCTCTGCCGCACGGTTTCCGTCAGCCTCGGTCATCTCGCTCTTTGAGTAGAGTGCGTCACGCTCCTGCATATTGTCCCAGAGCGGCTGGTGCCCCATTAGCACCGTGTTGATGACGGTATAATTATCATATTTGAAGTGGTCCTGTTCGAGTACGGAGAGGCGTTCTCCCGGTCCCATTTCGATTGTTCCCTTGTTAGGCTCAAGGTCACCGCTGATGGCACGGAGAAGGGTTGACTTTCCGGCTCCATTGGCTCCTATCACTCCATAAATGTTTCCTGCTGTGAATTTAAGGTTTACGTCCTTATAAAGAACACGTTTGCCAAACTGGATGGCAAGATTGGTAACTGTTATCATTTCTTACTATAATCGATTATTTGACGGCAGAAGAATCACATCTTTACCGTCGCTATTTCAAATTTCGGGTGCAAAGTTACTAAAAAATATTGATTATGAGAAATTTAATCATTTCTTTTTGACTATTGTCAACTCAACCGGTTGCCGCTGTTGCACATTTTCAGGGAAAGGACGAGCGGCATAACAGCGGGACGGAATGAGGAATCCGGGCACATGACACATTATGCCATCCTGCATATTCTTATCCCCATCTGTGAGGGATGGCGCTTCATGTAATCCCTGAAAAGCATAGGTTCGAGGACCACCTTCCTGTGTATCTGAGACGCGTTGAGGAGGTGTAGTCCGTCCTTTTTCCATACTGCAATACCAATATGCGAAGTGTCGAGCCCCGGTTTTGACGTGAGGATAGCGATTATATCCCCGTCGTGAATGGTTTCCCTGAGTCGCCTGGAGTTGTCAATTGCATTCTTTGGAATGTAGCGGTATTTCCTGCCTGTCAGCCTTTTCTCGGTTTTGATTATGCCAGGCATCCATTGCGGGTGGGCGGAAAGCATGGCATAGGCGGACGGATGCTTCGACATATAGTTGACGGAAACGTGCTGTATGGCGTTGAACGGATGGGCTTTGCTTTCTACCACTCTTACGAATCCCATCTTCGAGTTATCCTCCATCCAGTCAGAGAAATAATGCAACCGCTCGGGATATGCTACGGTTCCACCACGATAACGTATTTTCTGCAGTTGAACGCAGAAATCACGTAAGGAGTATTCCCCCCGTTTTGAGCATAGGGCCAATGCCAGAACATTCTCTACGAACGTCGTGCAGTCAAGCTGGCGCGTGTTTATGACCAGATGTTCCTCTTTGGCTTTGTCCAGCGTGCCTCCTACATAAGGGACGTTGAGAAACTTCCTGGCAAAGAACAGGATGCGATTGTCAGTCTGTTTCAGTGCTTTTGACTCACGGAGCAACTGTTCTATTTTTATGCTGTCCCGCTGCCTGTCCGTCAAAGCCTGCGCGAAAGGACATTGCAGGAGCATCAATGATATAAGCCATTTGTTCATGATTTTCTATCTGCTTATTATCCGGAGAAAGAATTATTCTTATTGTTTACAATCGAAGGAATCATTCCGCCGATTCACTCATCTTCTCCAGAAATTGAATCCGAAATACAAATTGAGAGTGCCGAAAATGTTGTCTGCCTCCAGATGGCTCTGGTGGTAATGGTAAGTGTGGTAAACGGCATTGGCTCCGGCAAACCATCGCGAGTTGTTCCATACTATGCCCACCCTTACAGTTCCATCGAAAGTGAAATTAGAGAACCTGAAGTCTTTTATTATTGTTTCTATACCGACCTTTTGGTTGTAGGCATCTCCCTTTGACCAGATGTAGGAAAGCGACCCGAGAAGTTGGGCGCCGCAAGTCCAGTGCTTCGCGAAAGCCCAATTATATCCGTAACCTACAGAGAATGGGATGCTGCGGTAACTGAGATTCTTGAAGAACAATGCGCTGTCATTGAATTCCTGCGATGTGGAATTGGATGGGAGGGCATTACTGAGTTCATCATGAAAACGCACCCAATCCATTGACACCCTGCACTGATTGTAACCAGAGCCCACTATCCATGATCCCGCACTGCGAATCAGGCTTTGTTTGCTCTTGGCACTGAAACGCTGGGAATATTTTCTGCTGTTCAGGGCATAGTAGGCATTTATGGAAAGAATGTCAATGTCGAGAGAATTAGTGGTCATTCCCTTGAAGAAATCAATGTTTCCATAGTCTTTCAGTTTGAAATCCCTTATCTGATAACCATCTCCAAGCTTTCTATACACGAAGTCGATTCCCACGGCAGGAGTATAGAGCGATGTGTTTATATCCACATTGGAATGGCTCATTTCGATGCTGTTCACATTGAATGTATATCCGAAGAAGAGCCATCTCCACCCGAAGAAAAGTCCGGCCTTCAACTTGCGCTTGGGAGAGAGCGAAATGGAGTTCTCCCTTTCACCTCTCAGCACGAAATAATCATCCGTGTTCGTGACCTGAGCCATTGCGGTAAAGTTATATCTCTGAAGTTCAATATATTCCGCATCAACTTCCGGAGAAAAGAAATGCAGGACGGAATTTACCGCCCGTTTCAGGACGTTCTCCTTTTTTGTCCCAGTGTCTGATTGCAGACTGTCTGCCGATGACAGGCTTTCACCAGCATAAGAGCCTACGGTATCTTCGTAAGCAACAAGGGCATCATTCTCCTTTGCCACGGCATCAGCCATGGCAATACACGTTATATATATAATAAGGAGAATGTGTCTTCTTGTTATAAGCATAGGGTTAATATTTCCTTTACATTAGTTTCCTATATTCATTTGCCCTCTGTCTGCACAGTCTTGCCGATGCAGGAATCCCGTCTTGCCAGCCACTTAGAATTTGCCGAGGATGCGGTCCATCACCCAGTTTACCGGTGTGGCGGAAATGCTTGTGCATTTGCAGTTGTCTTTCCCCTGCAATGTTTCTATGACAGACTTTATGAGCGGTTTCTGGACATATTGCGGGTTTGGCACGTTGATAAGCTCTTTTCCGGAAGAAGTAATCAGTTCGATAGGCTGATAATCAAAGACTGAGAAAGACACCATGCCCTTGTCGCCAATGATTTCGATACGGTCCTCCCGTGCAGAATCATGCCCCACGAAGCACCATGAGCCGCTTCCCGGCAGTCCGTTTTCAAATCTGAAGCAGGCGCTCACCGTGTCTTCTGCGGAATAAAGCCCTCCCCTATTGTTGCTGTAGCCTTCAGCGTGGGTGATGACACCGAAGATATTCTGGAGCAGATCAAGTTGGTGAGGCGCAAGGTCATAGAAATATCCACCTCCTGCTATGTCCGGCTGGAGGCGCCACGGGCGGTCTTCCGGCTTGTTGTAATCGAGCTGACGTGGAGGACAGGAGAATCGTATCTGCACATTGATGGCTTTTCCGATTTTTCCAGACTCCACCACATTCTTCACCTCCCTGAAATAAGGTAGGTAACGACGATAATAAGCCACATAGCAAGGCACTCCCGTCACCTGGCTGACATGGTTTACGCGGGCGCAGTCATCATAAGATGCGGCGAGCGGTTTTTCCACATAGCAAGGTTTGCCGGCATGCATGGCCATGATAGCATAGGTGGCATGGCTGGAAGGCGGTGTAGCGATATAGACGGCGTTCACCTCCGGGTCATCCACCAATGCCTGGGCATCGGTAAACCACTTGGGAATACCATGTCTCTGGGCATACGAACGTGTCTTGTCCGCATTTCTGCCCATCACAGCTACAACGCGTGAGCCCGACACTTCATTGAATGCCGGGCCACTTTTCTTCTCTGTCACCTCACCGCAACCGATGAAGCCCCAGTTTATCTGTTTCATCTTTATGGGTGGTTCTATAAATTAGCTTTGTTACATTTCGGACTCTTTTCGGCTCAAAGCGCAAGTTCGTTCAGTCGTTATGCACCGCAT
>OQVL01001477.1_pt1 | contig 14081 bp, 11 predicted proteins | sample 1691501 | NCBI WGS metagenome assembly OQVL01 (sample SAMN03418253, study PRJEB22391) | human gut metagenome | biome: human-gut; feature: organic feature; material: feces | host: Homo sapiens | place: Tanzania | collected 2013-01
GTCTGGGCGATGATGCTCCTCATCTTCTGCCTGGTGACTATCTGCGTGTCAGTTCATGAATACGCGTCGCGTACACCAGGAGGCCTTTTTTAGCACCGAATTTCCATTCGGTACACCAGAAGCCTGTTTTTTGCACCGAGTGTATTTGAAAATGCCTTCGGTACATCAGGAGGCCTCTACGGTACCGGGGCATACTGTTGGGCACCGCGACCGGATACCGGTCGCAGTACCATTCGTTATCGACATTAATTTTTTGCGCTGACCCTGAGCCGGGCCTTTGCTTACAGGAGTTTTTTCATCTCCTCTTCGTCAGGAAGCAGTTCCTTGAGCTTCTCCTGATCTGTCTTGTAGGTGGCAACACCCATCGGACGCTGGTAATCCTGCAATACATATTCTACAAATGTCTTGTCGGCATCCTTGCAGAGAATGATTCCCACTGGCGGATTTTCCCATTCAAGGCGGTCGTCATCGTCCAAAACATGCAGGTAATGGGATAATTGGCCGAGGTAACTGGGTTTGAATTTGCCTTTTTTGAGCTCCACGACCACGGTCGCCCGCAGAATACGGTTGAAAAACAGAAGATCCACCCAGTGGTCGTGACCGAGTTTATCATAATGCACTTGACTGCCAGAGAAACTGAAGCCCTTGCCGAAAGTCATGATGAAGTTCTTGACATTGTGAACGATTTCATTCTCAATGACACGCTCGTCGATGTCTTCCTCCCGCTCTCCAAGTTGTTCCACGTTAATGAAGTCAAGCAGATACTCGTCCTTGAACATCTGGATGGCTTTGAATGCCTGCTTGTGGTCCGGGATGGTCTGGATGAAGTTGTTGGGCATCTTGCCATGATTGTGGAAAGCGTCTTCAGCGATGCGTTTCTGAATGCCCTCCACACTGAGTTTCTGATCGTAGCAGAGCTGGATGTAGTACTTTCGCTCTTCCATTGACTTGGTGCCCGCCAGGATGGCGGAATGGTGCGTGAAACCGATGCTTAGGAATGCGATGATGGGTAATCCGGCATAATTTGTCAGTTGTAACTGACGAATTTCATTGCCCTCGGAGTCAATCAGTTGTAATTCGTCAGTCGCGACTGACGAATTTGCTTCAAGCTCTTTCCACTCTTCATAGAAGATGCGCATCAACTTCAGATTGGTGGCGGAAAACCCTCTCAAACCCGGAACTTCAGCGCGGAGTTGACGGCTGATTGTTTCCAATGCGCCTTTGCCCCAAGTTCCCTCTCTGGTATTGACCGAGATAAACCGGCCAATGCCATAGTAAAGCGCAAGCTGCTCCTGGTTGACGCCAGCAAGTGCCTTGGCTTGACTCTTCAAAATTGCCGTCTTAATCTGCTGGACGGCATCGTTATATTGGGGGCTCAGTTTCTCTTCCATAAGGACCATATTCAATTGTTACGCAAGATACGAATTTTTGCCGGAACCGTCGATATGAATCTTTGAAACGCGTCGCGTACACCAGAAGCCCTTTTTTAGCACCGAATTTCCACTCGGTACACCAGAAGCCTGTTTTGAGCACCGAGTGCCCATGAAACGCGTCGCGTACACCAGAAGCTTGTTTTTTGCACCGCACGCATATTCCGTACCACAGGAGGCCCTCTCCGGTACCGAATGACAGCCCCGTACGGGGAAAGAGGCCTCCTACAGCACCGCAACCATCTTTGTCACTTCCGCCAAAACATATTTGTCAAGTTTTTTGCGTAAATAACTTGACTTTTGTATCTTTGCAATATCAGAAATGCTATTTTATGATAATAGGAAAACAAATAAAACAGAAAATTGATTCATTCCCTACAGGAGTTGTGTTTACAATCTCAGACTTTGGCTTCGACCCTAGCTATGACCTTGCTTTAGCGAAAGCACTAAGCCGAATGACAACTTCCGGAGAACTGTGCAAAATTTCAAAGGGAAAGTATTATAAGCCCAAAGAAACTCTTCTGGGAAGAATAAAGCCGCCTGTTTCAGAAATAGTAAAGGACTTCCTTGAAAAGGATGGGAAAATCATCGGATACATTACAGGGGCACAGGCATTTGCGACAATGGGGCTGACATCACAGATTTCATCTGCAATTATGATAGGTTCCGGCAAATATCGGAGACCCTTGCAGCGCGGAGAGTATAAAATCTCATTTCTGAAGCAGGATAATCCTATCACAAAGGACAATATCGAATTCCTTCGGATTCTTGATGCCATAAAATTGATACGCGATATTCCTGCTGTTTCACCTGAAACCGCCTGCAAGGCTATCATCTCCCTTATTCAGTCGCTCTCACCTCAAAGTTCCGAAGAACTTGAAAAACTGTCGCTCTCTTATACCAGTTATGTGCGTGCTCTGCTTGGAGCAATGCTTGAATACATCGGCAGGCCGACAGCGATTGTCCGAAAATCTTTGAACGGTGTATCTTCCTACAAGTTGCCTATTTCGGAATCCGTATTACCTAACAAATCAAATTGGAACATCTATGAACCTGCACGAAAATAAGGACGTTTTCACCGCCGCCATACAATTGGCCTCTACACCAAAGCAGGAAGGAGGTCTCGGCATCAAGCAAATATATATTGAAAAAGATTACTGGATCTGCAGGTCGCTTAAGCAACTTTCAGAATGCAAGGAGACAGATGTCGCTGTGTTCAAAGGCGGCACTTCATTGTCAAAGGCATACTTGCTCGGTAACCGTTTTTCGGAGGACATAGACATTGCCATAACCAGCGATTCTCAGCGGACTGACAACCAGACAAAAAACATAATATCACGGATATCCAAAGTTATGTCAGCCGGGTTAGAAGAAGTCCCGAACCCGGCAACCAGGGAATATTCCAAATACAGAAAAGCTTTCTACAGATATCCGGTTACCACTGAAAACGGGATTATAGGAGCCATAAATCCTGGGCAGATTCTTCTTGAAATAGTGTCTTTCGCAAATCCTTATCCCTATCAAAAGGTATTCATCAAGAGTTTTCTCACTGAGTATCTGGAGAACATGGGAAGAAACGACATAATCGAGGCATATGGAATGCAAGGATTTGAAATTCAAGTACTCGCTAAAAGCCGGACAGCAACGGAAAAACTTGTTTCACTTATCCGTCATTCTTTGTCAGCGGATTACATATCCGAGTTAAAGGCAAAGATTCGTCACTTCTATGACCTTCATTTCCTTTGGAACGACCCGGAGAGTAGAGCATACTTAGAGAGCGCAGAGTTCAAAACGGATTTTAAGGCATTGATTTCAAGTGATCAGGCAAGATTTAAGGAACCGGAGGGATGGTGCGACAAGAAAGTCTCAGACTCCCCTCTCGTCTCTTCATTTGACAAAGTATGGAGCGAATTGCAAGAAACTTATTCAAAGGAATTACCTGAACTCGCATATCAAACTATCCCATCACCAGAGAGTGTGGCCGAGAGCTTCAAAGAATTGTCAGTTCTTCTGAAATAGCCAATCACATATTCACACACAACAACTCTCGCGTACCACAGGAGGGGGTTTTCGTGCACCGAATATCTCTTCCGTACCGTAGAAGCCTGTTTTGAGCACGGAGGGCTTCCGAATGCGCCGCGTACCACAGGAGGGGGTTTTTGCGCACCGCACGCATATTCCGTACCACAGGAGGCCCTCTCCTGTACCGAATGTGACGAATGCCAAAAATGCCAGGGAAAGAGACCTCTTCCCATATAGCACTACCGGCAAATCCACACAAATACCAGAAAAAGAAGCCTTTTCTCAGGCGGCGCTACCGACAAATTCCTCGCAAACACCAGATAGAGGCCTTTTCCCAGACGGCACCACCGGCAAATGCCCATCGGGAAATCCCTCGCAGCTGCGCTACTGTGGCAGCAGGGAATTATATATTCCGGCGGCGGTGTTCGCACGCATGGATTTATTCCGGCGGCGGTGCACGCGCGCATGGATTTAACTATTTTTTAACGCTTTTTCTTTGAAAGACCAATATAGTTTCATAAATTTGCCATATTTAAGCAGAAATAACTCATTATTAAACATTTATAATAACTTTAATAACATGATTCATTCTAATTTTAAGATGAACGGAGAAGCAAACTATACTGCTCCGACATGCGAGACCATTGAGCTCGACACCAACGCTACGATTTGTCAGGGAAGTGAAGTCACATTCGGCATTAATCCGTGGGAAGACGAAAACCTCGGACTTGATTTCTAATTTTAAACTCACAGACACAATGAAAAGACAGATTCTTACCCTGGGTGCAATCTGCGCAGCCGCATTCACCCTCACCAACTGTAATAAGGAAATTGCAGAACCTAAGGCACCAGTGACCGAAGGCATACCTTTCGAGATCGTGGCCGCCACAGCCGACACCAAGACCGCCAACGACGGTCTCAACACCGTTTGGACTACAGGAGACGCCCTCAACGTATTCCACGCTGAAGCAGGCTCCACCGCTTACGGAACCAACGACGAGTTCACATACACAGGAGCCGGCAACAAGTTCACCGGAAAGCTTACAACCGCCCTGGGGGGGGGCAATAACTACGACTGGTATGCACTGTATCCGTATGATAATCGAATTGAAAACCCTACTGGAACCCCTTTCGGAACAGGCGGAAATTACACTTTGATTGGAAAGAAGAATGGTCCAGATACAGGAGACACTCAAAACGGCAATGACTCAAAGGCACACCTTAGTGGAAGATCTTGCCCTATGTATGCGGTAGCCACGAATGTTGCAGCCTCAGATGTCCCTACTTTCACAATGAAACATCTTACATCTGTAGTCGCAGTTACCGTTACCAATACCAACGATGACCCTCTCACTGTAAACAGTGTTTCTTTCTCTGCACCGGAAGGCACTACTATATTCGGCTCCTTCTTTATCAATTTCACAGAAAATGGTGACCCTGTGTATACAAATCACGGCACAGCAGCTTGGACAAGCAATACATCAAATCTTACAGTAAAGAACGGAACGGCTATCGCAAAGAACGGGACGGCCACTTTCTACCTCGCCATCAAGCCTTTCACTGCCAATACTGGCGACGTGCTCAAGATTTCCGTCAACGGATACGAGAAGACTCATAAACTCACAGAGAATGTAGAGTTCAAGGCCGGCAAGATTGAGACTGTAAACTTCAAGTATGATAAGCCTGCTCCATCCGGATTCGCCACCTCATATACAAGTAATGTCACCATGACGGCCAGCGCCAGCAGTAACTCATCAAAAGCAACAGTCGTAATTGATGGCACTAAATACGATGCGATTAAAGCCGGAACAGGGAGTAAAAAAGGAGCACTATCAATAAAGATTCCTGCCGGAACGACGAAACTCCACATACACGCAGCGGGTTGGAAAGGGGACAATTCATCCTTTACCATTGAAGGAGCAACTGTTTCCGATAAGACTATAACTCTAATATCAGATAATGGCGTTAATAATGGCACGCCTTTCACATTAAAGGGAGATCCGACCAATTATTATAAAGAACTCAGTCTCACGGGGGTAACAGCCGAAACCACCCTCACGATAACTGCAACTAAGAAAAACAACTGCAGATTCGTAATCTTCGGCGTTAACGCTGAATGACTGCCTTCCGGAGGGTCCGGCGGTGGCGGATCCACGGAAGATAAGGAACCGGCCGCTTCTGTCTCCAACGGAGACTATACGATAACGAGTTCGACAGAGGCAACTCTGTCGGGCTCATTCTCAGGAGCGAGCGCGATTCCGGCCGAGGTAGGCTTCTATTGGGGCACTTCCTCGAGTTCGATGACCAACAAGGCAGTAGCCAGCGCAGCAAGCGCGACCAGCGGAATGTTCACGGCGACTCTGACCGGTCTTACTGAAGGGCAGACTTATGTCTATCAGGCATACGCCCTTGTCAGCGGCACCGGCACTCACGCATCTGATCAGCAGTACTTCTTCGCTTCAGACACCAGGTTCTTCAAAGCGGGAGGATCATCGACACCTGCGGTCGGGACAGGGTGGCTTGAGCTGCCAAGCAAGACAGACGGTGCGCAGTACATCACCAACACATTGAGGGCAGGCGGAGCACGCAACTACACCCACCTCTACGACACCAAGATGTACACCTCCCTCTGGACTGCCTATCCTCTGTACGCCAGCGCCATGGGAAGACTTGATAGACCGAGTTGGAGCAAAAACCCCAACATTGACGAGAAGTACCAGATCAATCTTTGGAGCGGAAGTTATGGCGTGGATGACTATTCCCGCGGGCACATGATTCCGAACGGTTCCAGAAACGGCATCCTCGCGATGCAGCTCCAGACCTTCTACGCGACGAACTCCGTTCCGCAGAGACAGAGATATTTCAACGGGTCTATATGGGCCAATCTTGAAAACGCGCTCCAAGGCATGACAAGCTCTACCGACACGGTATATGTGGTCACCGGAGTGGCATTCCAGAAAGTAGGAGGAAGCGAGACCATCAAATACATCAAGCCTGCAAAAGACAGCAAGCAGTGTCCGGTCCCTAACTACTTCTACAAAGTGGCCCTTAAAGTCAAGCGAAGCGGCTCCGCTATCACCGACGCATGCGCTGTCGGAGTATGGATGGAGCACCGGGATTACGATTCCAGCGAGACCTACAGCCAATTCACTGTCACGGTTGACCAGATTGAAGAGTGGCTGGGACTCAACTTCTTCACCAATCTGCCGGAAGCATTACAGACAACGGCAGAGAAGAACAGCAGTTGGTCCACATTTGCAAATTTTAGATAATTTGTTCAATACCAAAAAGAGCAGCGGAGCATTCAATTGCCCCGCTGCTTTTGTATTGTCACACCTGCCGGCCCGAAGAAAGTCCCTTGAGCCGGGCAAGAGTCTATTTCATTCTCCACCAATCCCAGACGAACAGGTCATGGCCGTCTTCGCCCTTGAAGACGAAATACAGGTCATGTACTCCCTTGGCATCCTTCAGAGAGCATCCCACTGTCTTGAATCCCTTGGTAGGGTCGATTTTCAGAGTTCCGCACAAAGGCCCGTCCACTGCATCAAGACGCACTTCGATATAGGCGGTTCTGCCGCGTGAGTTGGAGACATTGGCCTCGAAGCGGCTTGCTCCCTTACGGAGATCCACGCCCTTGAGCATCAGGTACTCCCCTTCATCTATATTGCTGACATAGATGTCACTGCCGGTCTCAATGGTCTTCAGTCCATATCCCCAGGCCATGGTCTCGGCCTCCACCTTTTTGAAAGGATTGAAAGGCTCCACCTGCTCAAGCACGTTGTCGAGCCAGTAAGGGACTTTCTTGATGCTGCCGTCGGCATTGTAATACATAGGAGCCGCCGATACGCTGCGACGCTCATGGTGACGGAAGGTCTCAAGATGCATAATGTCATAGTTGAGCCCGAACACATAAGACTGTCCCTTGTACTCGATGATGCCGGGATGATTGCCACGGGTTCTCCAGGTCCTGTCCATGATATGGCCCATAGACTTCCACGGACCGGTAGGACTGTCGCTCATCGCATATCCTATGCCTTCAGGACAGCATGTGGATGCGAATGCCAGATAATAATGTCCGTCGTGCTTGTAGAACCACGGGCCCTCCTGATAATGTTCAATCTTATAGTCAAGCTTATGAATCTCATCGCTGTAAGAGATCATATCAGGGTTGAGCTTCACATAATATACATTCGGATTGCCCCAGTACATGTAAGCCTGTCCGTCGTCATCGATGAACACGCTCGGGTCAATGTCATCCCAATGCTCTTTCTGCCATACGAGAGGCTTGCCGAGAGGATCCGTGAACGGTCCATACGGAGAGTCTGACACCAGCACGCCGATTCCATGTCCATGGATAGGACAATACATGTAGAACTTCCCGTCACGCTCCACCACGCACTCGGCCCATGCGCCGTTGTCCCCGTCATACCACGCAAAATCACGAAGAGAAGCCACTGCGCCATGGTCAGTCCAGTTCACCATGTCCGTGGATGTATAGAGCAGCCAGTCCTTCATCACGAATCCATTAGCATAGTCCTCATCATGAGTTGTGTAGAGGAACACTTTGCCGTCATATACCATCGGAGCCGGATCGGCCGTGTATTTGGTCTGAATCAGAGGCATGTTAGGCTTGGCCGTGAACACCCACCAGTCGAGGTCGAAGAGCTGCTCGTCGCCGCCCCTGAAAAGAAGATAGAGGTCATGCTTGCCCTTCACACCAGGAGTCACGGCACCTTTGACCATCATGTTGCTGTTGTCCACATTCACGCTCGCAATAGGCTTTCCGCTGAGGTCATCAAGGTAGAACTCCACCCGTCCAGGATTCTTGAAGTTGAGCATCTCGAGAGACACCAGTTCCGGTCCCTTGTCGCCAAAGTCCACCTCACGCACCTTAATCCAGTCTCCGTTGTGTATGGATGTCACATAATGCCTGGTACCGTCAAGACGGTCGAACTTGACTCCCCACGATGAAGCCATGGTCTCTGCCTGCACCATCTCGTACGGATTCACCGTGCCGACCGGTTTGACTCCCTCCTTGGTGAAAGGTATGAACGGGATGCTGCCGTCCGGATTGAAAGTAAACTCCTCCACGGCCGAAGAACGGTGGAAGCCCCATCCGTTAGGCAGGGCGCCGTTGTGGTAGAACATGTAGTCGTGCCCCTTGAAGTTCACGTTTCCTCCGTGGATGGTAAAGCTGTTCTCCGCCTCATCCATAATTCTGCCGCGGAACGTCCATGGTCCGTCAATGGAAGGTGCTGTGGAATAAGCCATATACTCCGGCACGCCTCCGGCAGGATACACCATATAATACATATCGCCACGCTTGGTCACCCATGGTCCCTCTTCGTATTGGGTCATCATCTCATTGTGTCCGACAGCCCAGTTCATCTTGGACTGGAGTTCCCCGAAGGCCGCAGGGTCATGATACCCCGGAACTTCCTTGTATCCGTCTTTGAAAGATATCATATCATCATTGAGCTCCCCGTACCAGAGTCCCTTGTTGCCCCAGAACAGGTATGCCCGCCCGTCGTCATCTATAAACACAGTCGGGTCGATAAATCCGAAGCCAAGAGCGAGAGGTCCTCCGATGGCATCTTTCCATGGTCCCTGAGGACTGTCCGCTACCGCAACTGCAAGAGCGTCGCCGCGGCCCTTTGCAGTACAGCACATATACCAGTACCACTTGCCGTTACGCTCCACTGCCTGTGCGGCCCACGCCCTGTCTCCCTGGACAGCCCAGTCAAACGTAGCCGTGGACACCTGCGCTCCGAGATAGGTCCAGTTCACCATATCCTCGGTGCTGAAGACCAGCCAGTCTTTCATAAGGAAATAGGTGGCGTCATCCTCATCATGGTCGGTAAAAAGATAGAGTTTGTCCCCGTGCACATACGGCGCCGGGTCCGGGGTATAGACGGCGCTGATTATCGGATTCTGAGCCGAGACGGCCGCCGAGATGCCGGCCACAGCCAGCATGGAAGTTAATAAATACTTGTAGTTCATGTCTTTATCGTTTCAATAGTCTTACTTCATAGAATCTCGGGGAGACAAATGCTCCCTCCGGGCACACAAGTTTCACCTCCAAGGTCTCCCTCTCCATAAGTTCCGAAGGAACATCCACCTTCACGGTCCTGAGCGAAGATGCATCGGAGGCAGCATCAACAGATGTCAGCAGCACTCCCCCTACATATACGTCAGCACGCCTGCGCTGCCCCGGGGCAAACTTAAGCATCAGCACGGCTGCATCTTTGCTTGAATTGCGCAGCTGATAGCTGAACTCTCCCCTTGTCTCCCTCCAGTGGGCACCTTCATCGTCACTGCCGGCATTGGACTTGTCCATCTGCACGAAATGGTCGCTTTCAGGCTGCTGTTCTCCGCAGGTAACCTTGTCCACAGTCTGTGCATCGAGTGCCCTTTCCGCAGCTTCAGCCTCTGCAAGAGCAGCCTGCCGCTGTGCAAGTCCATCTTCTGTAAGAAGCGGCCAATACACCATATACCGGCATTCGTGGATACTGAAAAACGGCTCCAGTGTCATCTTCTCATACTTTCGAGGCCATACTCCGGTCAAGGTGAACTTGAGTCCGTCCCCGTCCTTGGAGATATGTTCCAGTATGGTAGCCTTATCGCCTACTATCACCGGCATATCCTGACGCGGAAGCTTCGGACCGGCAGCAATATGCCCGCCTCGGCTGTCATCCGCGAACAGACCGTCCTGCCTGTCGGTACCGAGCCTTGCAGCCAGCACCACCGGACCATAGAGGAACGAATAATTGTCACTGCCGTCAGGAAGCTGCATCACCCTAAGGTGCATAGGCAGCTCTACGGTAAGCGCATCGCCGTCCTTCCAACGATTGTCCACTTCGAGGAAGCCGTCCTTTATCTTGCAAGCGACAGATTTGCCATTCACGGACAACTTGACAGCCTCGGCACAGGTCCATTCAGGGATTCTCATTCTGACGGTGAATTTCTTTGCACGCGGTGTGCTCACCTTTATGGTTGTGCTCTGTCCGTATGGAATATCCGTTTTCTGCTCGATACGCACATCACCCCATTTCAGAGTAGAAGGGATGAAAAGATTCACATACAGCGCCTTGTCAGCTTCGTGTCCGTATATCATCTCGCCGTATCTGGCGTGGTTCTCGATTCCGGAGCCCACACAACACCAGAAACTGGTCTGCGGCTGCGAATACACTCTGTAATGCCCGGAGCGCATAGGAGTGAAATATACGAATCCGCCCTGGACAGGGTCCTGAGTGGAGAGGATATGATTGTAAAGTGCCCTCTCATAAAAGTCAAGATAGGAAGTCTGGGCGCTTGTAGAATAGAGCATCTTGGTAAGACGGAGCATGTTGTAGGTATTGCAGGTCTCCGGTCCCTGCTCGCTTGTAAGCATCGAGCCGAAATCTGTCGATGGGTGGAAATGTTCTGCAACGCTGTTGCCGCCGATGCTGATGCTCCTGTCCTCAGACACGGTCTTCCAGAAAAATGCGGCAGCCTTGTCCCAAGCCTCATTGCCCTCGATGTCAGCCATCCTCTTATATCCTATCACTTTAGGAATCTGAGTGTTGGCATGCATTCCCGTAAGGCGGTCCTCTCCCTCGAGAAGCGGCTCGAGAAGGGCCTTATGGCAGAATTTATGAGCCAGTTCCAGATATCGCTCATCTCCTGAAATGGCTGCGGCATCCGCAAACACCTCGTTCAGTCCGCCGTGCTCACTGCGAAGCATATCCTGCATCTGAGCCTCGGTCAAACCCTCCGTAAGGTGGTACATCCAGTCAGTAAGCTTGAGGAACATCTCCCTGGCATCCTCCCGTCCGCACTGAAGGTAAGCGTCCCTAAGCCCGGCGAAAGTCTTGTGGATATTGTACAGAGGCACCCACCGGTCATTCAGCCCGAATGCAGCGGCGCGAATGTCTCCGCGGCGTATTTCTTCCCACATCTCGGGACCGTCAGGCACTCCGCACAGATAGCCGTTTCCGGCGGCATCCTGGCAGAGTTTCCACTCTTTCAACATATAATCAAGACGACGTCCTATCTCTTCGTCCCCGGTCGCGGCATACATATATGCAAGCGCTGACACATAGTGACCTCCGATATGTCCGTCAAGTCCGGTATTCTCCCAGTTGGTATAGTTCTCCGCCTTGGGTTCAAGCCCGGCACCTTTGCGGTATGGAGCCAGAAGTCTGTCCGGATCAAGAGCCAAAAGGTATCGTATGTCCATATCCTCCGCATGCTTGAACGGTCCGGATGTAAGGCGGACTGAAGATACCGGGAAGCTTTCCACCTTGGTCTTGATACCGGTGTCTGCACCGGAAGCGGCTGCCGCGGACAGCACTGCCGCTGAAATTGTGATTAGCGCAATTTTGATTCGCATTGTGGTTAATTGAATTATGGTTTGACTTCAACTATTATTCTCTTATATCTGCAGAGTGAAGGAGTACCTTTGTCGCTGAGTCTAAGAATAAAATGCAGAGTTTCCGGCTTGCTTACCTTTGGTGCCCTTACTCTTACAAAATGAATATTCTCTGCTCCCTCTATCCGCACTTCCGTGTCCATAGTTCCGGCTTCGGGATAATTGAACCACAGATAGCTCAAACTGTCTCCGTCCGGATCGTATGAGGAAGAAGCGTCCATCACAAACAATTCTCCCGAATGAACGGTCATCCTCTCCGGGGTTTTAAGTACCGGAACCGGTGGATGATTGGCATCTTCGTAGGATTTGACACACCAGTCCATGCGAGCTGCCATATCATTCTGGAAATCCTCCCGCCAACGATAAAGCGTCACCTTGTATCCTTCCTGTGCCTGAGAGGAACGCCGCACTGCCTTACCATATTCATTGTACACATAAGGGAAATACTTGTCAGTGGCATTGGTCCAAATGGCATGAGGTTCTTCCTCTATAGGAACGCCTCCGTTAAAGCCTTCAAGGTCGCAGTTCTCTCGAAGAGGTCGATAATACTCATATCGGCCACCCCAGCCACCCCAATCGGGATGCTCCATATCCGCAAGGCCCACAGGAATCAGACCAAGCCATGACGGGGTATCACCTTCTATTCCATAAGCTACATCAGGATAGATCGCTCCGAGCGGACCATGTCCCTTCTGAATATTCTCAGCTATCCACTTGTTGGAAATCACGGTGTTGTCCACCACCTTGCTGGAAGCATCCATCATCCCGGACCATGTAGCTGCACCGTATCCACCCGGGCTCACGATATAGAACACTTCCGGGAAGTTCTTACGTATCCAGATTCCGCTGTCGTCCTGATCTGATATGGTATACACGCGGAGTTTTGAAAGGACTCTCTTAAGTTCACGTCCGTTTAGGGTCGAGCGCAAAGTCACAAGTGCCTGTGCAAGAGTATTCACGCCTCCCCATGCTGTCACCCAAAGCGGGCGTGGATCCTCCTTAAGCAGCGCGGCCACAAGAGCGTCGGAGCCGCCGCTGCGCATTTTTTCTCCAATAGCAGCCACACCATATCCGCTCTGTCCTTCATAGACTATCGAACGAAGATACTCTGCGGTCGGGAAACCAGGCTCGTGGAGAAGAAGGGTCGGCCGGACTTTCTCGTATGCATCTATCGTCGAAATGATAGTCTGAGGGTGAAGACTTGTCTTCATGTGTACGGAAGTGGTGGCACAGATTCCTTCAATGTCTATGACATTGGAATAAAGCATGAGTCTTACAAGCGACTCCGCATCATCCGGCTCATTCTCCACATCAAAAATCCTATTTTGTAATCGTACCTTTCATTTTCCTTTCTGTCCATTAAAAAACACAACCAAGGCCCCCGCTACGGCAACGGCTACAATCACACCGAGATCAGTAGATCCATTAAGGAAATCATTTCCTATTGCCATGAATACAACTCCTACAATAAGGGTAACTATCAATGTTATAATTGATTTGAGCATAGTATATTTTTCCCTTTCTTTTAACTTGTAGATACACACTTGATATTCTTTTCTTAGTATATCATCAATGTGGTTTTAGAGCAATACAATATGAAATATAAAGTGTAAGAGTGATCTAAGCATCGCAAAGCGCCGGGCGCGGGGGCTGTGTGCCTCTGCGTCCGGCGTTCTTTTTCTTTATGCCTGCCCCATCGGGAAGTGTGGCAGTTCTTCCAGCAGTTTCAGAATAAGGTGCTGCTTCATATCTTCGTCAACGGCCAGCACGTCGATCATAGGGGTGTAGTGTTGGATCACCTTTTCCGTGGCCCACTTCTCACCTGCAACGGCGGCCTTGATCGTGGCGCTGTCCAGCAACATTTCCTGTTCGGCCATCCCTTAAACACTCCTGTCATAGTTTTATTATGAGCATACCACAGAAGCGCCGGGAATAACACCATAAGAAGAATTTTCCTACGCATTTTGAAGTCCTCTCTGGCGGGGATTGGATAACCTGTCCTGCCTGCCCGCCGACCATGCCGAAAAAGCCCCGAAATGGCGGGTTTTTCAGCGGCTTAAATGCGTAGACAGATAGAGTTTTTAAGTTATTAGATAAGATACATACAAAGTTTGTTTGAATATACTCTTGACATTAGATATACTGTGTGGTACGATATATAGGCAGGAGGTACAGTACATGAATATTGACGATTGGAAATCCCAGATTAAGCGAGGGAC
>OQVL01001478.1_pt1 | contig 14075 bp, 13 predicted proteins | sample 1691501 | NCBI WGS metagenome assembly OQVL01 (sample SAMN03418253, study PRJEB22391) | human gut metagenome | biome: human-gut; feature: organic feature; material: feces | host: Homo sapiens | place: Tanzania | collected 2013-01
AGGATGGATATGTGGAGACATATGGTCATCATCAGAGTTCCATAAGCGGTTTATAAAATCATAAAAAGTGCAAACCCCTGGAGTATTACCAGGTTCAAACCCACTGAGGATGGCATAAAGGGGATTGATTTTAAGCTGGGCAGCCCATTCTGTTATCGAGGTAACTTTAAAGTCAATGGAAAGCAGATAAGAACGCTGTATAGAGGAAGGGGTTCTTGGTGCAGGGCCGAATTTAGAATATTTATCAGCCATAAAAGTATCGGTAAAAGATAAATCGAGATTCCAAAACCGCTCAATGATATCCCAGGTGGAACGAGCAAGAGCACTTGGGTCAGGATAATATTTACGAAGATTAGTAACAACAAAGTTTTGGTAGTCTGCATGACTGCCACAGTTAACAGGTAACATAAAAATCGCCCTCCAATCAAAAAATAAAATATATTCAATTGGCTTCGCCGCAAAATTTGAGCGATTTGTCAAGTGATTTTTGATAAAAAAGTGGGGGATTTTAATAAAAATGGAATCTAAAACCCTTGATTTTACTGGGCTGAAGATTCCGAGAGATTATTTAGAAAACAAAGGAGGACGGCAAGATGATAAAGCTGATCGTTTCTGATCTTGACGGAACACTGCTTAACAGTAAACAACAAATCAGTGATCGTACACTCCGTGCGATCAAACAAATTCAAAGAAAGGGACTCCGTCTTTTGATCAATACGGAACAGAATTATTTTGATGCCAAAAAGATCCTCGATGCATACGATATTCCTTGTGATATCGCATGTTTTGGTGGTTCCTGCATCTTTGATGCTTCGGGGCACCAACTGCATGCTTCTTATATTCCAACCAATCGTATCCCTGAGATGCTGCGGATTTTCGGTTCCTGTCGTACTTTTTATGAGATTCACAGTACTCGTGGATTATGTGTCTCAGGTTCCAGGGAAGGATACGCAAATTATCTGTCTTCTGAAGTTGTTCCCGCTTTGAGAGAAGAATTTCCAAGTCAAACACTAGACGAAGAGTCTTATATCCGTAATCGGCTTGAAAATGCTCATTTTTATGATAATGGACATCTTCTTCTTTCTGAGAATCCACAGATCATTAAAATCACAACGCAATCCTTAGACCAGCAAAAACTTGAACAGCTTACAAACAGCCTTCATACGCAGGTCCCACACTTTGCAGTATCCCATCAGAGTCCATATCGTCTCGATATCACAGCTGTAAATGCATTAAAAGGTGCGGCCGTTCGTTTTTATACTGAGAAATATCAGATTTCACTGAGAGATACTATGGTGATCGGTGACAGCGAAAATGATTATTCTATGCTTGGACTTCCTTATGTCGAAAGCATTGCCATGGGGAATGCAGATGATATCATTCAGGAGATCTGTCTCCATCACACAACAGATAACGATCAAGACGGCGTTGCGATCGTGCTGGAACAGATTCTTTGCAAACAATGATCATTGTGATACTATAAAGATAAAAAGAAATTACACCCAATACAGGAGGCTATCATATGATTAAATTAATTTCATCTGATATGGATGGTACTCTTCTTGACAGCTATCGTCAGATTACCCCGATCAATGTCGAAGCGATCAAAAGAGCTCAGAAAAATGGTATCAATTTTATTATCAATACAGGACGTGAATATCCAAATGCACGTGGTCTTGTGGAAGCAGCCGGATTAAAATGCGACTTAATCTGCAGTAATGGAGCTTGTGCTTTTGATAAAGATGGTAATCCTTTGTTTGAACATATTATTGACAAAGAAACTGTCCGCAGCATTTTTGATGCATTTAATAAATATGGAATGGAACCTGCATTATTTACAACAGAAGGACGTATTTCTCTTCTTCCATTAGAAGAACGTGAAATTTATACAAGAGATGTATTCATTCCTGCCATTCAGGTCAATCACCCAGATATGAAATATACTTTAGATGATTATCGCGAATTAGTTGATGACGTTATCTTTGTTGATGGTCAGGAAGCGTTACTAAACAGTGACCACCGCATCCTAAAGATCACATCAAATTCTCCAGATCATGAATCCCTAAAGAAACTACGTGTAGAACTCGAAAAGATTCCGGGACTTGCTGTTGTATCTACGGTTCCAACGGATATTGAGATTACTTCTATCAATGCTCAGAAGGGAAGCTCTTTACTAGATTATGCAAAAAAAGATGAAACCTTAAATGAAGCATTGAACAGGCTTGAGGGATTTCGTACAAAAATAACGGCGCATTAAAGTGCGGCGCTGATATAGCAGTATAATCCAAACTACTATATTAAGACCAAAACAGCGAGCTATGAAAACGAAATACCGATACTTCATGTTGTGTGAAGTATCGGTATTTTTCGTTATATATCAATCCTTATCCGAAAATACTATCCAACTTTGCTTCCAATGTCCCGTCCTTAGCGAGCGACAGTGCATCACACTGGCGCAGATGATGTTTCTCGATCAGCTCCCCGCCGTCAAAGCCGAGAATGAAGTGCAGGGCGATCTGATAGATAATCTCAGTCGGTGCAAGCCCGTATACCTGATGCTCAAAAATATGCTGTAACCGCTGTATCTCGTCAGGAAATGCCTGTTTCATGCCGTCGCTGTTGAACAGCCGCTTCACAATCTCTGCGATATATAGACCTGATTTCATGTACAGGTCAGCAAAGGTCTTGCTCGGATCATCGAAACAGCCTGGATTCTCCTGCTCAAGCATATCGACCATCTGCTTCACAATACGCTTCGGCGTGAATATCTGATTGGTCTTCTGCGGTGGGATGTAGTCGAAAACATCCTCTGTATGCGACTCATCAAAGTAATTGCCCAACCGTGTACGCAATGCCAGGAATTCCTTAATGGAATCATCGAATACCACAGGATCAAAAAGCTTTCCGGGGTAGCGCTTTTCCTCGCCTGTATCTGAATCGGTATAAGAACCACCGTCCCGCAGGAAACGAAACTGGTCAAGCGTGATACTGGTCACTTCGTAGAACACTTCATCGGGGATTATCATATCGAAGGTAGACAGCGTGGTCTCCTCATCGCCGTATGCCATAAGGAATGACGGGATCGTCCTTGCAAAGCCACGGAGGTGGTCACGGACAGCCTCCTCAATGGTTTCCTTGGTACGCTCACGCTCCTTGAAAGCATCGGTCGCCTCCTGCACCAGCGTATCGAACTGTTCATTGACCTCGGCAGCGGTCTGTCCTGTTTCACTCAGATGTGAAAGTGCGTCCTGCCGCTGTGCTTCCAGTGTTTTCTTCTGAATGGAATAATCGCCGTATTCCTGCGTCACAAGCCTGTCCGCTTTCTGTTCAAGTTGCTTTTGGAGCTTCTGTGCATCACGCTTTTTCAGATCAGCGCCATAGGTATCATTTGTTACCTGCATCACAGGTGCAACAAGCTCTTTGCGGAACACATCCTGCAAATGGGATATCTGCTGATTTTCTGTCGATTCAGGGGCGGCAAGTATCTCCTCGGTTTTGCGCTCCAGCGTTTCGGAAATATCGCTGTATATCTTATCACCGAATACATCCTGTGCCGTTCCGATAACAAATTCGTCCGAAAGCTCCACTTCACCGTCCTCATTGACAGACAGGTCTTCCCTTGTTTCAGGCGATACATCTACCAAATCACCCTCCGGTGCATTCGGCAGAGAGCTGATAATATCAATGACCTCCGGCGGAGCATTGAAAATATTTGCGATATTCTGGAACAGGAAATTCGACATAAAGCCACGGCGAACAACTTCCAGAGAACGTATCTTTCTCGGAATAGACAGCACTTTCTCTGCGTCCAGCTCGATCATTTCGCCGTTTTCATCTTCACCGATGACCGGGAAGAAATTTAGCAGCTCACGGACATTCTGCTTGCGCTGTTCGCTGTCACCCTTGCCGCCGGAAGTACCGCTGGACAGATCATTCGCAAATTCCTCGAAGATGATCAGCGTTCTTGCCGGATCAAAGTCAAACACATAGGCGTTCTTCTTCACATGAAGCGTGCCGTTCTCCTGATAGCGCCACGGGTTCTGACTGCGGAAAGCCGCCTGCATATACAGCGCCGGAGACTTGATGTTTGAGAGCATCAGTACAGCAGTCCACTCCGGTACGGTGATACCTGTGGTCAACTGTCCGACTGACAGTGTGATCGTCTTATCATTGCGGTCGATGGCATCACGCACCTTGTCGTAAGCCTTCTTCGTTTCCTCTTCCTCGGAGAGCTTGCCGTCACCGGCAGCAAGCACGATCTCATATTCTCCGAATACAGGGTGCGCTTTGAGCTTCTTTGCCAGAGCCTTTGCGCTGTCCACACGGTTCAGAAGCCAGAAAGTATGTTTTAGTTCTGCACGGAGTTCCGGCGTGGAGAACGGGAATTTCTCCTGCGTGGTCAGTGCTTCCAGGAAACGGTCAACCGACTCCTCATAGACGAAATCGCCGTTCGCCTTGACAGAGAAGAACAGATTCAGATCGAAAGCATACTCCTCCGTTTCGCCCTCTATCTCAACGCCCTGCTGTAATTCCTCACGGATGATCTCGGACATCTGATAGGTGAATAGATTGAGCTGCGGAAGGTTCTCATAAGGGTTATTGCGCTCCGCATCGTTCCAGCCTGCCTTTGCTTTCTGCTCGTCCGCATACGTCCAGTTATAGATCGCATCGGACGGGAATTTGTCATTTGCCAACGCCTTGAACGGTGTGCCGGACAGGTGCAGCGTGTGATTACGCTTGATCTGATGAAACGCCACATCGGTCTTGGAAGTATCCACGCCCTCATGCGCCTCATCAATGACCAACAGCTCCCACTGCATATTGACAAGCTCTTTCAGCTTGTCATGCTGACCGCCGAAATACAGAGAGCCTTTCAGGTCTTGCAGGCTGACAAACTCGATGCAGTCGGCAAGTTCTTTCGTCAGACTGTCGGTGTATTCCTCACGGGACATGACAAACGGCTTACCTTTCAGAGCGGATACCTCGCTCACGAAGCGGAATCCCGACTCTGTGCCGATAAACTTGACAAAATCCTCATACCACGAATTTGCGATAGCTGGGCGGTTCGTCACGATCAGGATATTGCAGGCGTAGTCGCCCTTGGTCGCCTGCAAGCGTTTGCAGAGGTCGTATGTCGCCAGCGTCTTGCCGAAACGGGGCTTTGCATTCCAGAGAAATTCGCCCTTTTTGTGGCTCATAAAGTAGTCAAAGGTCTGCGAAACTGCCTGCTCCTGCTCGGCACGGAGTTCATAGGCGATCGTTCCGACCGTATCCATAACGCCCTTTGTACGGCGGAATTTCGAGTACAGCGTGAAAGACTCATCGCCGCTGATACGGAACCACTCGGGCTGTTTCTTGTCGCCGTTCATCGGCTTCATGCGCTCAACGCCCTGCTTTTTGAGATAGGCGTGGAAATCGCTGTCACGGAAATACGTCCTGCCGTCGGCAAAAACAGCAACATCGCTCCATTCGGTATGGTGCGGGATATGCGCCGTCTGTAACTGCTGACGAATGCGGTCTTCCACATCGTCCTGCTCGGTGTAGCCGATCTTCACCCAACCGTCATGATCGGAGATCGTGGGTTATAGCAATAACAGCGCGGCATAGCTGTTTTAGTCGTCTGAATGCTGATGTTTGCCATTTATTCCATCTCCTTTACATGAGTGATGTCGCTGTTTCCGGTGAAATTTTGGAGGGGAACATATTTCCATGTCGGTTTTGCATTATTCTGTGTAACTTTCAATATGCCCAACATAGTTCTTGCAAATTTGGTTTTCACATATTTCAGTGTAGCCTCAACTTCATCTTTTGAATCTGTTTCACCTATAGAAATAAACGTTTCGGTGAATCCACATAATGGACTACCGCACAGCGGAGTACTCAATACCTCACCTAATGTCCCGCTACCGTTTGCCTTGGGAATCAATACTTTATACTTGAACAGATTAGGCACTTCTTTTACATAGTCTCGTCTAAACCACTTATAATATCTTTCGCCTTTCAGTAAACCAAATATCTGAACATGCTCATGTCCATCATCAGGCTTAACATCTGTAAATAGCTCGGGCATTCTTTCAAAAGCACTTGGTGCAATATGAGCATCTGCGGTTTTAGCTAATTCGTCAGGCTGTTCATCATAAGCAAGTTTGGAATATCGGTATAGTCCTCTGTTAGTAATAACATTACTTAAACTGTCCTCACCAAATGCTTCAACCTTCCGTTTAATCGCATTGAGTTTGGGAAATGCAGTAAATGCTTCAATAGCACCGTAATTTTGCGTAATATCACGATATGTAATAGCTACTCCGCCTTTAATGTCAGTATTGCTAAATATCTTATCACTTTTAGGTTCATAGAACAATACTTTAAAATGCTCATCATTAAGCATTGTTTCATTCCATTCTTTGGGTGTCGCACCTGCATTAAACAAAAATCTTGCTAGTGTGATAAGTTCAACTTTATTTGCAACTTGCATTGATGCTTGATAAAAGAAATGATATAATGGAGTATCGCTTTCATTCGCTCCAACAGAATCCTGCTGATACGGCGGATTCCCGATCACAAAATCAAATTTCATGCCTTTCCCTCTTTTCTTCAGACCTTTGAACAGCTTTGAGATATCTGCCCGCCAGTCATATATTTTACAGTAGACGATCTCTTCGTCCGCTGTTTCTTCATCATCAAACAGCGACATCTGCACGACTTCATCGGTGGGGATACCATAGGGCGGTGTATCGTTCAAGCCGTCCATCTGCCAGAAGTTCCAGCAGATCACATTTAGGAACTTTTCAAGCTCCTTCCGTGACGCCTGCCTGTGCCATTTCGCTTCGATGTAGTCCGCCAGCGTATACAGCAGGTTCATGCGTGCGATCAGCAGGTTGTCCCCCTGATACTCATAGCCGTAAACGCTCTGAAATGCCCGGAACGCCCATTTGAACCACTCGGCTTCATCGGCTGCGTTCTCGTTCACGATACGCAGCTTGCGGTCAAGAATGCCGATGCGCCGCTCGATCGGAATGATCTCTCCTGTCGATGTGTCGTAGCGTGAAACGATATAGGGCGCTTCTCCGCAGGTGATCTCCAGCCGACGGGAATCCACATACTGCTTCCAGTCTTTGCCCTCCGGGAATGTGACCGGCTCTTTGCTGACCGTCCACTTCTGCCCGTCCTGATGATTGAATACATCGGCTCGCCCGAATAGGGACATTAATGATAGAACTTAAAACTTCAACAACACCTCGATATGGAAAGGGGTCTTATCCCATTTTGTGCGATTAGCTGTACGGCGGCTGTAACGGATTTCTTTAACTACATTTTTCAGCAGACTGTTTTTAACTGTTGCTGACAAGTTATTATCTTTAAGAGCTGTAACAGCATCAGTCAGCAGCACAATTTTCTCTCTGTAATCTATCGGAGTGGGTTCAACAGACATTCTTGCAGCTTCCAGAGCACTTAAAGTCTTGCTTCTTTTTTCGGCTAACGCCTGATTTCTTTTAGCAAAAACACTTTTGGAGTATGTACCGTCTTCTAAAAAATCGTAAAGTCGTTCCTGCTGCAGTTCGAGGTCTTTAAGTGCTTTTTCAAGTTTTTTCACAGCAGTTTCTTTACTATTCAGCTTTACTTTGTTTCCTGACTCAGCAAGCATTTTAAATTCAGCAATGTACGAGCTGAGCGACTCAATAACAGCTTCCTCAAACTCCTCAAAAGTGGCGGACTTATTTCCGCACCTTGCCTGATTTCTGCAAACAACACGAGGAGAGGATTTTGCACTTTTTTGCATAATCATAGCGTAGCCGCATTCACAATGTGTCAAACCTGCGAACGGATTAACGGTTTCAGCCGAGTGCTTGACTTTAGGGAACGTTCCCCAACGTTTTTGAGCTGCATTGAAGATTTCTTCTGTGACTATCCCCTCATGCTTACCGTCAACAAGTACCCAGTCCTCTGCGGACGACTTCGGACGTGATTTAACAATCTCGCCGTTTTCATATTTTTTTATGGTTTTTCGCCAGTTCCAGCGTATTTTTCCTATATAAACAGGGTTTCTCAGGATATCACGAATTGTGGAATTAGTCCAGAAGCCTATTTTTTTAGGCTTTATTCCAAGTTCATTTAGTCTGTTGGCTATATTGACTGTGCCAAGGTTCTCGTTCACAAACAAATCAAATATAAGCCTTACAGTGTCCGATTCGGAGTTTTCCTGTAAAGTATAGTTTTTGCCGACTTTTACCTTATCATAACCGTAAGGCGGCAGAGAGCCTATATAGTTCCCCTCTGATACTGACGCAAGTCTGCCTCTCATCATAATTTCCTTGACATATTCAAGGTAATCATTACCCCTCGTCAGCTCCATTTCAAAGAATTTGCGGTCAAACTTTTCTGACAAGTCGTAAGTTTTTGTTGGAGTGACAATAAGCGTATCAGTATAGCGGAAAGCACGTATTATCGTTCCGCAGTCGCTAAGGTCGCCACGGCTCAGACGCTGCGGCTCTACTACAAGAACGCCCTTTATGTCCTCATTCTGTATCCTTGTAAGGAGCTTGTTAATGACAGGTCTGTCCTGTATGGTTTCACCTGAAACAACCTCACGATAAATGTCGGCCTCGGAAACGGCTATGCCATTCTTTTCAGCGTATTCATGCAGAATTTTTTCATGCCGTTCCAATACCGCTTCTATCGTTTCATTTTCTCCGTCTGCTCTGGACTTTCGCAGATATTCAAGATATTTTGCCATAACTGTTCCTTTCCGTAATCCCCCTGTCTGCATACGACAGGGGTTTTTACATTATGTATTTCTTCAACTCATCAGCCGTTTTTATAATGTATGCGTCTTGACCTATCTTTTTATACTGTATTGACATATCAGACTTGCTGATTTTAACCGTTCCCAGCTTTCTGCTGTCTGCTGTGTATAGGTGCAATCGTATAAATTCAGAATTGCCCTCGGGAGTGCAGGATATGTCAGGAATTGAAGATATAATATTTTTGATTTGCTCTGCAATAGTGTCTGGGGTATCAGGTTTACATTCACTTTCAGCACATGACGGCTCATCAGGCAAAGGTGCAGTATTGCTTTCATGCCTTTCGTAAAAATTAGGCTCATGCATTTTCTTTGACACTCTGAACTGTTCAGCCTGCGGAATATCGGTAAACTCTACCGTCTTGTCATAATTTTCACGAATAACCTTTTTTATTTCATCAAGAGATACCCTGAAAAATTCACGGCGTTGGTTTACCATATTGACCTTTTTGTCCTCGAAAGCTTTATGCAGAGTACTTTCCAGCTTAGGTGCATCATCAGAAAAAATCATTGCATGAACGTCGAAGTTGAAAGGAACGGAAGCTCCGCCAAGCTCGTCAACTCTTTCCTGAGGGTCAAGTCTTCGGGTCATACCGATTTTGTAAATTCCTTCACCAAATGCTCCTATATTGGATATAACGTACACATAGCCTGCTCTTTTATTGGCTTCACGGTAATCTACCTCCCGTATTGCCTTTGCGACATCACTCACCTTGCCTTCAAGCTCCTGCTTTTTAGCAATCAGCTCAGCGTCATTCGGATTTTGCGATAACTGAAGATTGATTTTTGCCAAAGCGTTCATATAATGAGTCTGCTCTTTTTCAAGACGTTTACGTGCTTCCTCAATTTCCTTTAAGAGCTTGGCTTCCTCACGAAGCTGCTCACGTATCTGACGCTGTTCTTCTTTTTCCTGCTGTTTCTTCAATGCATATTCAAATGCAAGAGTAAGCTCCTCTATTTTCTTTCGGCGGTACTTATCCGATATTGATATACTCATTATAACACCGAGCTTGCTTATAGCAGCACAAGAATTGTTAATACGCTTTTTGCTTGCTTCAAAATTGTTATACTTAACCTTTTCCACAAGCTCATCACATTCAGAATTAAATGCTCTCAAAAGCAGTTTCTGCATATCGGAAACCATTTTCTGTCCTTGTTTCCTGTTGCCGTTTACAGTCCAGTTTACATCGCCCAATACAGCAGTTCCGCTTTTTATCATAAATTTCTGTTCATCACGAATTAATTTCAGCTTATCCTTGTATATGTCTGAATGAGAAAATTTATATTGCGGAGTATATATTCCAAACGACTGCATAAGTATTTCTTCGTCAACTGCAACTAGTTCCTCACACTTTTTTTCTATTATTTCAGTGAGCTTTTCTATTTCATGACTGAGTGACGTTATTTTTGTATTACATTTTTCTGCTTCTGCTTCTGACTTTTTTATCTGCTGTTCAAGCTCTTTTTTGCGGTCTGAAAGTGATAATACTTCCGACTGTTCAGGTGTCATCAATGCTTCAAGCTCCCTGACTCTTTCCTCAAGAGCTTTATTTTTTGTGGCTTTAAATATATCCCCTATTCCCATATATACACCTCTTATTAGTATTTTTATACTTTTATTTTATCATGTAAGAGATGTATTTTCAATTGACTATTTTTACAATATTTTACATTTTATCAGTATATTTTACACAAAGTTGCAAAATGTCAAGTGCAAATTGAGAAAAATTGTCGAAAATTAAAATTTTCTTTTACTTTCAATAACCTTTCCGAAAATATGTACTCTGTTCATTTCTTCTCCTGAGAACATCCTCGGAGGATAGTACGGATTATTGCTTACAAGGGTCAAAGAGTCCCCATTCTTCTCAATACGTTTCACAAGTCCGTCTTCACTGTCCACTATTACTACTGCATAATCTCCGTTTTCAACATCATTTTGCAAACGAACAAGGACTAAATCGCTTTCAAGCAGCATTGGTTCCATGCTGTCACCTTTTACCCTTAACCACACGTATTCATAGCCGTCTAAAATTATTTCTGAATCTACAAGCTCATAAGACTCTATATCCGTTTCAGCAAGACAGGCGTATCCTGCCGCTACGCTCCCTACAACAGGAATTGGAATCATTCTCTGCGGTTTAAATGGTGTGGTGTCAAGTTGAGGCTTGTATTCTCCTTGTTCGATAAATGCTGCCGGATTTATTTTAAGTACTGCTGCATATTTTTCAATGCGGTCACGCCTCATGTTTTTTATATTTCCGCTCTCATACCTGCTTATTGTAGCCTCGGATACGCCGACCGCTTTTGCAACTTCCAGCATCGTCAATCCTAATTCTATTCTTCTTTGTTTTAAATTCAACATATTACAGCCCTCCTTTTGCGTTATTATAACACACTTTTTGCAAAAATGCAAGTTCTGTATAAAAATAAATCAAAAAACTTGCAAAAACGTATTGACAAATAGAAATTTATATGCTATTATTTACTTACGGAAACGCAAGGAGGTGGAATAGTGCTAAATGTTTTAAAACTGAAAGCGGCGAGAGTTCAGGCTAATGTTTCCATTCAGGACATTGCACAGGAAATTGGACGTAATCCTGCGACAATTTATAAAAAGTTCAATGGCAAACAAGAGTTTACACTCTCAGAGCTGAATGTATTAAGAAAAATGCTGCATATTGATATTGATTCTTTTTGCAATATTTTTTTTGACAATGAACTTGCGAAAACGCAAGAAAATAAAACCAAGGAGGAAAACAAAAATGAATGAATTAAAAAATATCCCCACTGAAAAACTTACAGAGGAGTTTATCAGCAGGGGAAGAACAAGAGTGATTGTCAAGGAATTTCCAGAGGATAGATGCTTGTTTTCTCATGAAACCAAAATTTCAGACAATCGTTTACACAAAGGTGACATGCTTTTAGCAATTAATGCTGTGGAACTGCATGACTGATGGGTTATGCAGGGGTTGCGTGATGGGGTGTTCCCGTGGGGCTATGCAGCTAAGTTGACAAATTGGAGTTACTTTATTTCTTCCGTGAAGTTTACCGAATACACGGGGATTGAAGTTCCAATGAATGAAGTTGCCTAACAGAAAGAGAGGTTAAAAGATTATGAGTGAAACAGGAGTTGTTAAAGGGTTCAAAGTGTTCAATCCTGATTGGACTTGTAGAGATAAACAGTACACTTGCCCCGGAAAATTTGAAGAAGATGTTACCCCTTCGGCTTGCAGTCAGGGGATGCACTTCTGCAAGAAAGTGGCAGGTTGCTTCAATTATTACAATTTCAACCCTGAAAACAGGGTTGCGGAAGTGACAGCTTATGGAACGGTTGTTGAAGAAGGTGATAAATGCTGTACGGACAAGTTGGAAATCATTCGTGAAATTCCGTGGCAGGAACTTCTTGAAATCGTGAATATAGGAAAGGGTTGCACCGGACTTCAGAACAGCGGCGATCGGAACAGCGGCGATTGGAACAGCGGCAATCGGAACAGCGGCGATCGGAACAGCGGCGATTGGAACAAAACCAACTTTTCCAACGGTTGCTTCAATACGGTTGAACCGAAAATTTATTTGTTCAATAAGCCTTCCGAATGGAATTATCAGGATTGGTTGAATTCGGATGCCCGTTATCTTCTGAATCAGATTCCGGGGGATGTACTTGAATACATTTGGCTTGATGATATGACGGATGAAGAAAAGGCAGCACACCCAGAAGCCAAAACAACGGGCGGTTATCTGAAAGAATTGGATAATTCCGAATGTGCGGTTATTTGGTGGCGTGGTTTGTCTGACCGTCAAAAGAATATCATTACAGCAATTCCGAACTTCGATAAGGTAATTTTCAAAGAGATTACCGGGATTGATGTTGATGAAGATTAAGGGGTATTGCCTTATGCAGCTATTCCCCCACCAACAAAAAGCATTAGAGGAGAACTTCACGAGGCTCTTGAAATCAAGACACCCTATACAAAGTGGTTCAGCAGAATGTGTGAATACGGATTTGCCGAAAATTCGGACTTTATATTGGTTAGACAAAATTGTCAGACCAATAATCCGAAGAACCCCACAACAACTATTGACGACCACCAGCTTACCATTGATATGGCAAAAGAACTCTGCATGATACAGCGTTCCGAAGTCGGAAGAAAGTGCAGACAGTATTTTATCGAAGTTGAAAAGCAGTGGAACAGCCCGGAAAAAGAAGCTGCTTAAAACTCTGAATGTGCAAACCATAGCAATGATAGCTGTATGCCGATTTAGTGCAGCTGTTGAGATTTGCAGAACATTCAAGCCTGACGCAGCTCTGAGGACTGTCATCAATAGCGAAAGAGCATTGCTGAAAAACTCAAAGTAAGACAGGCAAGCGGTACAAGCGGCGGCAAATAAAATATAATGAGGTGAGATTATGGATTTACCAGATGAATACAAAAACGGACGTATGGAGGTCTACAGGACGGAAAAGGCGATTGTAAAGCTGTATTTTCCATGTCTTACACCTGAGGAACGGCAGGTGAGAGAAAATGACCTGAAAAAAGCACTTGTTGACTTTTATCACTCGTGCGTTGACGCAGGTATTGACTGGGACGAACTTATGGCAAATGCAAGAAAAGAAAAAGAGGAAATAAAAAAAAGACATGAGAATTTGAATTATGTTAGGATATTTTAAAGTAGATAGAATTGCAAGGCTAAGAATATGCAAGCTGTTAACCATAATAATGCTTGCGGCTTATTGCCTTCACTCGTCATCGTGTGCAAATACACGTGGAGCACCAACCGGTGGGCCAAAAGACACCATTCCGCCCGTTGTATTGAACATGGAACCAGATTCAAATGCCATAAACTTCCCTGTTGTCAAGGGCAAAATCACCATTACCTTTGACGAATATGTACAGCTGAAGGATCCGTCAAAAAACATAATTCTCTCCCCCCCTCAAAAGAAGAGACCAAAAACAAGCATAAAAGGGAAGAGCATTGTTGTCACATTCGAGGAACCACTTGACTCTAACACAACATATTCGTTGAATTTTGGCAATGCCATTGTAGACAACAATGAGAGCAACCCACTCCCCTTCTTTACATACACATTCTCAACAGGAACAACTATAGACACCATGATGTTGTCCGGCAATGTGTACGACTATGCTACATTGCTGCCGGTTGAAGGAGCCACAGTGAGTCTGTATCATAATGCAAAGGATTCATCTGTGTTCAATGATCTTCCTGCAGCTGTAACCAAAACAGACAAATGGGGTTATTTTGTTGTAAGGAACAT
>OQVL01001479.1_pt1 | contig 14075 bp, 8 predicted proteins | sample 1691501 | NCBI WGS metagenome assembly OQVL01 (sample SAMN03418253, study PRJEB22391) | human gut metagenome | biome: human-gut; feature: organic feature; material: feces | host: Homo sapiens | place: Tanzania | collected 2013-01
CGTTTCAACTTGTTCGTCATCTATGACTGTCCACCGTCATTTTTGCCGTCATATTCTTTCATGTCGAATTTGACACTGCCATTTATATTTTTCCTGAATCCGTGAAATTTTGTTGATGTATTCGGCTATGGCATGGTTCGGGAACCATTTCCAAAAAATTCGACCTCATCTACCGCCATGCCGGCCTTGTCTGAAGGCAATTCGAAAATCCGGAAGGCAATTTGCACCGTCACTGCCCCTGCCGGAACTCGCCCGGTACAGAGAACCGTCTCCCAATCTTCGCTTGGCGCAACGGAAAGATGGGATCTGTTCGGTTCCGGAATCGGTTTATTATTTTTATCAAAGAAGAAAACGTATGCAACGCCCTCCCAGCCCTGATGACGGAAACGGAGAGAATAATCCGTATCAGGAATGACGGGAAACGGCTTGCATGCGACAAAATCATAGTTCAGTCCGTTTTTCCGCTCTTTATTCAACAGAACGGCATGTTTTCCCCCGGAAGCCTTTTCCGACGCGATAAGTACCCCGGTAAACGGCTGATTCCATGCAATGGGAGAACCGTTTTCATCCAGTTGTTCAAAAGAACCATTGAGAAGCAGATTCTCCGGAGCCATAAAATGAACGGCGGGAAAATGTTCCGGAGCGTAATTTCTGGCATCCAGGACAGGGAATACGGAAAAATATTCACCATTCTCCGGTGAACCGCCTGTTCTGCGGCGATAACACTGGAATTTCAGCGGGGGAACGGAATCAGAGCCTGTTTTCAGATCACTCCACGGAATGACGGCGGTAAACTGGAAACGGTCTTTCTCCCGCGAGACTTCAAGCTGCATGCCGCTTGTCCAGGTCCGTTCATCAGGAATGTTGACATTTTTGTTCAGCCTTGTATCATAGACATTCCCCGATGCTGTTATCATGTAAAGCAAATTGACCGAACGGTCCTCGGAAATCAGATAAATCTCAAAACAGTCATCTTTCCAGGTGTCTTCATGATCCCGCTGTGCAGTTGCCGTATGGAGATTTTTCATATCGCTTTCCATGGCAATCCCATGAAGAGCGATCCCATCCTTGTTGGCAAGGACGTAAAGCTCCGTTTTGTTTTTCACATCCGCCGCCCGCCCGTCCTTGCGGGTGAATGTATATTTCCGGGCATACCGCCAGGCGGAGTTCCGGGAATCAAACTTCACGGGGATCTTCTCTTTTACGGTCGGAACGGAAAAAATCCGCGTATAGGAAAGTTCCGTCAGGAGCGGCTTCAAAAATGGATCCATTTCAGAATGGATCAGTGCAATACGATCGGAATAGGGAGTTTTCCCGCCCGCTTTCCGGGATGCCTGGTCAAGAAGTCCGTAAAGTTTCAGGATATCGTCTTTTGTATATTGGTTCAATGGGTGCGGCTCGCATTTCGCCATGTAGAGATCGCGAGCGGTTTCCCAGAACATCCGCATTTCCGCTGCAGCCGGACCGTAAAACATCGTATAGTATTCCTCCAGCAGTGCTTTCAGGTTCAAATCCGGTTTCCAGAGCAGCTGCGCTCTCACATAGTTGTTGAGGTGCGTGAGGCCGGGCAAGGCAAAATCGCATTTGTGAACATACTGGTCACCTCCGCCGCTGTAATAGCTGGCTTCGCTGAACTCTCCGCGTACCCCGTGCCGCAAATTGAAAAGAATATTTTCCTGAAGAAGTTCAGGATAGAAAATCGGAAGTCCGCGAAATGGGGGGATATGATTGTAAAGCGGATACGTCCAGACATAAATCGGGACTTTTTTGGCGGCAAAACCGGCAATCACACTTTCAATCTCCTTTTTTTTCTGCGGATCGCGCATATCCTGACGATTATAACAGATCCGCACAGCGAGATTTGCCGGGAGCTCGATGTCCGGCGGCATGCGGTGCCGTTCGTATGCGAGAGTGCCGATCAACTTTCCCGGATGGCGCTTCGCAACTTCCGCCGCGACTTTCGCCGCCAAGGTAAAAACAGCATTGGAAAATTTGCCATTTTCTCCCAGGTGTGGAGAATACAGCTGTTTGCACCCCGGGCATTCGCAGATGCGGAACATTCCGTCCTGCGGTACAACCGAATAAATGATGCAGTCGGGATTCTGATCGAAAAACTGACACGCGATTCCGGCAAAAGCCTTGACGACTTCTTCATTGGAGAAACAGAGGTTTCCGAAAGGATTGGCTGTGGACAGATTGCTCAGGTCCCGTTTCCCGTCGATCAGAGCGAAGAATTCCGGGTTGGTATCCTTGTAACGGTGGAAAATCTCCTGGTAGTTATGGTTGATCTGGATATTGTCGGGGCTTCCGGAACATAATCTGCGGTACCATAACAGATTTTCCAGCTCCGCATCCCGGAAATACAACCCCCAGAAAAGGCGGTAGGAAAAAGCGGGAGCGTCAAGAAGCGTCATTTCGGGAACTTTGAAATCCGGATCCCGGGGAACAACGCAGCCAAGTTCCCCCGGCATATACCAGCGGATTCCGGCATATCGCTCCAGAAACTTGTATACACCGTTGAGGGTTCCCGTTTCCCCCAGCATATAGATCTTGTATTTTTCATTTCCAATTACGAAATCATGACCATGATATTTGTCCTTAGTAAGTGGGTTGTCCCGTCCGGCGATCACAATATATTCAGGCGTCACTTTCAAAAAAAATCCATCGGCTTTGATGGCTGCCGGATCTGCGCCGAGTTTCCGGGTACGCTCCGACAACCCGAGATAAAGTGGAATTGTACCGGCTTTCCATTGTTCCGAAGCGTTTACCAGCGGCACCTGCACCCCGGTCCGTTTCCGCAGATGTGCCCGAAGTTCTTCGCCTGCCATGCGTGTCACGGGATTGTCCGTGTCTTCCACGACAATCGTAACATTCGCCCTGTTGTTTTCAATCAAAGCCACCTGATTCCCGGAAAATCCGGAAAGAGATACAAGGCAAAGAAAAAATCCGCAAATTTGATTCACTGTCATTTTTGCAACTCCTTATCATTTAATGATTTATGTGTTTTTTCTGAATCCGTGAAACTTTGTTGATGTATTTTTCATTCGGATCCAAATGTTGTTTTTGCCGGATTTCCGGCGTTTTTTTGTTCTGATTTCTGATCAGGCTCCGCTGATTTTCCGCTCCTTCAAGATTTACTCAGGTTAATATTGCAATGAAATTTCATTTCCGGCATGAATTTCCGCATCGGCCCAGACAATTTTCTTTTCTGGATCATATTCTGCTTTCACAGCATTCCCATTGACGAACACCTCCGGCGGACAGGGAGACCATGCCGAGATCGGAAAGAAGCCGCTCGCTCCGGCAACAAAAGTCAGACGCCTTTTTTCCGCATGAAGTCTTAACACGGGCAGGTCGAAGGCGTTCCTGAGCTGAATTCCATCCGGCGGATTCTCCGAACGGATGATGCGGAGCTTGATCTCTCCTCCAGCCAAGAAATCTATGGGAATCTGCAGAGAGCTGTTCAAAGGGACGTCATTGATTTCCATAACTGCATAGGGACCCTTCCCCGCAATGGAAATCTCAAAAGACATCTCACGGAAACGGAAGGAACGAATCGTGAAATTTCTGTAGTCGTCCGCAGGCGTAAATACACAACCGCCCCGATGCACCTCAAACCCGCTTAACGTGCGGATTGCCTCCGCCGCGGCGGAAGCGGAAAAGGTCTGCCAGTTCGCATTTTGAGATTCGTTGTATGCACAGCCGCAGAGGTTGAATGTTTCAACTGCGATTTTATACTGATCGTAAACGTCCAGATACGCTTCCAGCGACCGATAAGCCTCCTGCGTGTATCCTGCCAGTCGCGCCAGTTTCGCTTCATGTCCGAGATGCTGATTCATGTGGACATTTCTCCACATTTCACATCCGACCCGGCTGTCCGGAGCGGTTGCGCAATGTCCCATGGGATGATACAGCGCAGTCGCCTGATACGCGGCGAGATCCTCCAGAATGTCTCTCATCAGATAACGTCCGTAAAGATAATCCAGCCCGATAGTGGAAGAGTTCTGGAAAACATCATTCGGAAACGGCGTCAAGTCATCTTTTACAGCCAGCCGCAGATACCCCGGATCAGAGAGGAAAAAAGTTTTTACAAAATGTTTTTCCACTTTTCCGGTCAGTTCTCGTGCCAGGGAACACATTTCATCATCCTGATATTCCATTCCCAGATTCAGCAATATCCGGAGAGCATTGTACCAAAGACCGTTGATGCAGGAGGCGCAGTAAAAGCCATGAATCCCGGCCTCTTCGGGTTTGTCATTCGCCGCATTGTCCAATGTGGCGATCAATCCGCTGGAAGCATGACAGAGGCGACCAGCGACCTTCAGGAACTTCCGGAAATACGGCATGGCAAACGGAATCAGTTCTGAATCAGGATGATACGCCAGATATTCATTGAATTGCGCGATGAGCTGAAGTGTTGTCCACGGTCTGCCGTCCAGATGCGGATACGAAATCAGATAGCGCAGCGTTTTTTCAGCGATGTCATGCTGATTCTGCCAGATGAAATCCCTGATCGGCCAGATGGAATCCCAAAAAGGAAAAGCACCGTAATTATGGCTTGAAGCCCGCGTAATTCTTCCATCGCAGATGAGCATGGCGTTCTGATAGGAAATCTCTGCCTCCATAAAATTCTGAATCAGCGGGACCTCACGGCAGCTTATCCCGGGGGCGTTCTCCTCCAGCTTTTCCAGATGTTTTATCTTGCGCTCTTTGGGAGATTCGAACGTCTTCACTCCGTTCAATACGTTTCTGATTGCGCTTTCTCTGTCTCCGGCAACGGACAGAGCACTGTAAATCCGTCCCGATGGGGGAAAAGCACCTTTGAGCTCGATCAGGGGGCCGTTTCCATTATATTCCATGACTGCGTCCGAAGCAATCGCCATATAGATATGGCGGATTCCGTAAGGAAACGTGACAGTGTTATGAAAAACAAGACATTGCCCATCCCATTCCGGATCTTTCTCCCAGCAGCATTGCGCAAGGCCGTTGGAAAGCGCGGGGAAATCATCGGGGGCGACTCCGGCCCGGCTGTAATGTTCCCTTTCCACCCGGGTTAAGCGCTGATTCTTATAAGACTGGAAAGAGCCATTGAAAAAATGTTCCGGATTGATGAAGATATCCAGCAGTTTCATTCTGGAGCTTTCACAGCGGAACAATACCGTTGAATGATCCAGAAGCATCTCAAAATTTCCCTCCGCATCGCCGCCGGAAACAAACCATGGCATGACGACCGGATCATTGGGATGAAAATAATAATAACGCTTTTTTTCCGTTATTCCCAGAAAACGGACGGCTGAACCGTACAGGGACCTCCCCATACTGTTTGAAGAATAACGCGCCAGAAGCGGCACACAGTTCTGATCCGGAAAAGGATACCCGTTCAGATCTTCCACGTCTAGCAGAGAAATGGCATCAATTCCGCCATAGCGTTCCATACACAGGGACAATTCTCCGTCACAGAATGTCCGGTACATTTCCGGAAATTTTCCTTTCAACCGAAACTCCATTGTATTCCATCCTTTCCTTCGACTCAGCATCTTCTCCTGAAACGTCAGTTTGCTAATGTTTATTTGTTCTTTTCCGATTTTAGTTTCCATTTTGCACGTCCGGCGGGGACTGAGAAAGCCCGTCCATCCGGAAGTCTTACATTCGCTCTGCATCCGGAAGGTACAATCAGCGACATGAGCTCCCCTTCGCGGGACAGCACATATCCGCGGTGTTCAACCCGGTAATGATGCAGTTCTCGGACAAAATACGGTTCGACTGCAAGTTCTCTGAAGCCCGGACGGTTGAAATCATAACGGAAACCTCCGACATAACGGAAAAACCACGCACTGAGATCGCCGAACATGATGTGCGCACGGGAGTGTGTGCCGTCCCAGTGTTCCCAGAGAGCGGATGCTCCCTCTTTTACCCAGTAACCCCATCCCGGGTATTCCTCCTGTGTAAAAAGCCTGAACGCATGGTCAATGTATCCATTCTCGCTTAATGCTCGGGGAACATACTTCGCCCCGAGGATTCCAAAATCCGCCCGGAAATGATTGTCTTCGACTGTCCGGGCCAGAAGCCTGGCAACCTTCTCCCGTTCCTCCGGTTCCGGGAGATCAAAGAACAATGCTGTCCCGAGCTCCGTCATTTTCCCGTCGCCATAAAGTCCGTCCCCGTGATAATACTTCCGGTTGAAAGCTCTCCGGATTTTCTCCCGTTTCTTTTCAAATGCGAGAGCTTCTTTTCTTTTCCCCAGGAGCGCAGCAAATCTGGATACCACGGTAAGACCGGAAATGTAACTGGCTGTGGCGGAATAGGCAACGGAAGTACAACGGCTAGTGTCCCAGTGGCACCAGTCGCCGATTCCGAAATCAACCAGTCCGTCTTCCTCAAGAGAGGCGCAGAACGCCATGTGCCTCACGATCGCAGGATAATTTTCCTCGACATAACGGATTTCGCCGGTAAAGCAATAAAGGCGATAAGGAATTTCAAATATGGCGCTGTCCCAGACTGGCCCGCCGCCGGCATTATATCCCCAGCCGGGAGAAGGAACGATCCCCGGAAATTGTCCGGAAGGTCTCTGACAGTCCCGCATGGAAGTCAACCATTCGGCATAAGCTTCCGCGGAATCGAAATTGTAGAGCCCCGTATCCGATGCAAGCATTGCATCTCCGGTCCATCCGTTTTTTTCGCGATGGGGGCAATCGGTGGGAATTCCAACAAAGTTGGCATGGTAGGAACGCATGGTCAGCAGCTGAAGACGATCAAAGATCGGATTGCCGGAAACAAATCCTCCGATGCACGTAAAGTCGGTTCCCACCTTGCAGGCAGTGATCTTCAGCAATTTCACCCCGGGATCGGATTCGACTTCAACATAACGGAAGCCATGGTAGACAAAACGAGGCTCCCATTCTTCGGGTGTCCCCGCTCCAGCCAGAATATAGCAGTCGGTCTGATATTCTCCGGTTTTGATGAAGGGCTTCTGGTTTGCCGTATCAGCATGGCCGCAGGAATCACTGCGCTCGGCATAACGGAATTTGATTTTTGCGCCGCGCGGGCCCGCGACAAGGATCCGCACATGACCGGCCAGACATTCTCCGGCGTCAAAACATTCCGTCACACCGAGACGGCGCATCGGTATCGTTTCAAGAATCCGGCAGGGAGGTGCGTGATCCTTCCGTAATTCTCCGCCTGGACCCGGAACGATACGTGCCTGTTTCCATCCAGAATCATCAAAACCGGAATCCAACCAGGATGTTTCCTGTCTTGCATCGTAATATTCGCCGTTCCTGATTGCGTCGAAAATAATCGGGCTGTCTCCGACACGCCACGAGGAATCGCTTTTCAAAACCGTTTTCCCGCCCAGGTTCAATTCCAAAAGCAATTTAGGATAATCACGCCATGATGCACAATGAAACTGCCAGACATCAACCGCGGAAGAATTGTAAAAGCCGTTTCCCAGAAGTACTCCCACAATATTCCGCCCTGCAACCAGATACCGCGAGACATCGAATTCGTCATACCAGACATGGCGGTCATAAACGGAGGTCCGCGGCGCAAGTCTGTGATCTGAAATATTGTGCCCGTTGAGATAACATTCGTAATATCCGAGACCGCATATTTTCAGGCAGGCACTGGAAGTTGTCCCGTCAAGAAAAAACTCCTTCCGGAAACATGGGGCAGGCAGAACAGGGGAATCGACGCCACCCATGACGGCATCGGGTCGCCCGATCCAACGGGATCTCCAATTGAAGTTTGTCATAATGCCAAATCTCCTCTGATTTTGATAGTGGGTGTATATTCGAAGCGCTGCGGAGTATACTGCTCCCGGACCAGAGCCCCAACAATATCCGCAGCCATTTGCGAAACCGGATATTCAACGGTTGAAATCTGCGGAGAGCAGTTCAGATAAAACGAGGTTCCCTTCAATGGCACGGCAATGATTTTCACATCCGCAGGCACTCCCAGATTCTCTCTGAAATTCCGATCGATAGAAAGAGTATTCTCATCAAAATGGGTAATGAGCCCGTCGAAATGCGTTTGGCGGTAATATTCCGCAATTGCCTCCCGGTCGCCGACACCGGAGAGATTCAGCAGAAGCGGAGGCAAATGCAGCGCTTCCATCATCTTGCGGCAACCACAGCCGAACGGGTTAAACGCACTGTGACAGTCAGGAAGAGCCACTGCGATTTTACTGCATCCCTGCAGGTGAAGTTTCCGGATGGCGTCTTCGCCGGTTACAGTATCGCATTCAATGAAATTGAGCCAGTTCCTCGTATATTTCTCCCAGGACTCCGGCAGAGGACAATCCCCCATGACAAAAGCCACATGCGCGCCTATCGCGCTCAGGGATTCAAAATATGGGGAAAACCAGGTGCGGTAAACCACAACACGGCTCTCTCGGTTGAAATGCATCAGATTCTCCCACCATATATCCGTATTCGAGTTCGTTTTTGAAAAAACAACCGGAGTGATTCTCCAGCCGAATCCCGCGGCACAGGCAATCAGCTCAAAGAGTAGCTTCTGAAAATGCAGATTGATCTGCTGCAGATATTCATTACAGGGCACAAGAAGGGAAATCGCCCGGTTTTCTGGAGATGTATCGGGCAGACAGACAAAAGTGCCTTTGGACTTGATCCGCTCGATAAATCCACCATCTTCCAATAATTTCATTGCCCCGCGGATCGTATCGCGGGAAACATGGTAAATTGCCGCGTGTTCCCATTCATTCGGAAGTTTGTCGCCGACTTTCAAAACACCGGAAATAATTTCCTGCCTGATTTTTCTGAATATCTGATCTTTTTTCAGCATGAAAAGAAAATCCTCATTATTGGTTTGTATGGTATATGTATGATACTATAATGGCAAAAAAAATTTTATCAAGTCCCGTTTTCCACTTTTTCAGAAATTTATGTCCAACCGTCATTCCAGAATTCCAAGACCTCGCAACAGAAAGTGGGGAAGAGTGTTCTGTGACGGAGTTTTTGAATGCATTGTTGATGTTCTTTGGAAATTTTAGGGCGTTTAACGGTATGAGATTTGACTTTTCGAGATTTCGATGGTATTCTATTCATGAGATACCGTTCTTTCTGGGCTGTGGAATGGCTCAGGCGAGAACATGCGATATCTGATGGAATTGTTCTCATTCGATTTTAAACATTGCTCCCCTAACCTGATAATTCATAAACCGTTTTTTGGGCGAGTTTTCGCCCGTTATGGCCGAGCCGGCAGGTTTCCGGTGGCCGTGTTGTTTGAAAAATTCAGTCCGACAGGGGACAAGCTACGGAATTTGGGCAGACTCCCCCTTACCCCCTGCTATTTTCAATGCGGCGGGGACCGCGATTCTGCAATTATGTCCGTAATTGGACCCAAAGACAGCATAGGCGTTGGTAGATGTCCTTGAACGGGAAATTCAGCAGCAAATGAAATAGTATGCATCGCGTGGAAACTTCGACCCGTGCGGCGCATTTGAGCAGTCTCATGCGAATGGTATCGAACTGCGCATGTGCCAGTTGAGCTCCATCCGGCAGTTTGTCGCGCAAGGCATGCATCAGCATATAGGCGGCGGAATGCAGGAACAACCGGAACTGGTTGGCGGTCGCTTTGTGACAACTGGCACGGCCGGATTTCAGGCCGTTTTTAAGGAAAATTCGAATTGACGGTCAAGCGCCCGGTTGGGACCGAGTCCAATGACGAATTCGGCGTTGTGTGCTTCACACCACGCATGAACCGCCGGTTTGCAGTGGTGGCTGTCGGCACGAAAAAGCAAGACCGTATCGGAAAAGCGGTTGCGGATTTGCCGGACAATTCGTTTGAGCAGTGCCAGAATCTCCCCCCGTCGGAGTCTTGCCGGATCGGATCGTGGTGGTGATGAGCTTGCCGGTGAGTCCATCGTAAACATGGAACGGCATCAGGCAGTATTCGTCTTCATGAGCGTTGAAGAGCAGCAACTGCTGCGCACCATGACAATGAACCGCTGTCGGGTCCATGTCGATGACAATGGCCTTGGGATGGGTGGTAAACGACTGAAGGAAAATCTCGCCCGGCGCGCAGCCAATGCGAACCAGTTCTTTGCGGTTCAAAACCGGTTTTCCAGACGGCTCATGGTGGGCTGGGAGGCCAGCGCGGCATCGCTGCCAGGGACTTTGCCGACCGCAGTCAAAAAGGCCGGATCAAAGCGGAAATGGTCGCAGTCGTCTGCGTCTTCATAGCCTTGGCAAATCTGGAATATACGCTGGCGGATGAGTTCGGACAAGAAGTGTTCAACGTAAGACTGGTGACGTGTATCATGGATGCATTCTGCTATTTTTGAGGATATGCCGAGGTGATTCTCTAATTCACGTAGCAGGAGGACGCCGAAGTCACTGGTGACTTCGGGTTCGTCAAAGCGAGCCCTAATCCGTCGCAGCTTCAGGGATTCAAATTCCAGTTGCTCGATTTTTTTGAATCAGACATAAAACACCTCGTAATGTTTTACATATAATATAACACATTATAACAGAAATACTTGCAATAAAAATATAATTTTTTTTATGAATAATTCAGGCTAATAGGTCAAGATACTCGAGGAAAAACTTGTGGTTCGCTCAATATTGTTCTGTATTATTCGATAAATCAGTGGGATTTGCACCTTTGGTGTTGTCTAAGTGTTTTCATGAGAACTCAGGAGATATTTTTTCAAAAATAGAAAGTATAAGCAAGTAAAAGCAGAAATTTGAGTTAAAGATAATAGTGGTCATTGCCCTCCTGGCGGGAATGCTGCTCCCGGCATTGAATCAGGCAAAGCAGCAGGCACATTCCATCAAATGCGTCAGCAATCTCAAACAATGGGGAAACGCATGGGTCATGTACCAGAACGATTACAATGATTATGTCAACGCCTGTGATTCCTCCACGGCATACAATATGGGAGACGGCAATAAAAACACTTCCATCTGGTACGGTTTTCCGGAAAATCCCGCATACAGCTGGTCGCATAATAAAGGAGTCAATTTTCTGCTTGCCAACGGTTCCGTCATCCACCGCAAGCACACCCAATTGGCAGGCAACGGTCTGGGCGGCACCAAGGTAACGCTGCTGGATCCGCTGATGACCCGTGCAAAAGATTAAACCCTAAAGGAGATAAATCTCATGAAAAGAATAATTGTTCTCGGCTGTCTGATTTCCGCAGTTCTTTCCGATGCGGAACTGCTGGGACTGCACAGTGAGGCAGTTTCATATCAGAATAAAGCGGAGCTTTCCCGCGCGGCAATCCGCCGGGCCATGCTGCGGGACGGTCTGTTCATGGACAATCCCGCTTCCCGGCACACTGCGATTCACAGCTGTATCTTCCCGGCATTGTGGGATATCGCGGAACCCGCAGAAAAACCGCGGATTCTTGCGCTGATGAAATCCAAAGGCATGGCGTGCAGTGTCTTCTGCGCGCAATTTCTGCTGGAATGCTGCGGAGTCAACCGCATGATGGATTACGGACTGGAACTGATGACGTCCGCCGGTCTGCGTTCGTGGAACAACATGCTATGCTGGAAAAAGGCGCAACCATCGCCATGGAAGCGTGGGATGATTCCTTCAAGCCGAATCAGGATTGGAATCACCCCTGGGGAGCCGCGCCCGGCAATATCATTGTGCGTTATCTCTGCGGAGTGAGACCGCTGGAACCGGGCTTCCGGAAATTCACAGTCGACCCGCAGCCGGCAGGTCTGAATCATTTCGAACTCCGGACGCCCACACCAAACGGTCCTGTTCTGCTGCGGATGGAATCACCGGAACGTTATGTACTGACTGTACCGGATGGAACCGCCGCGCTGTTCCGGGGAAAAAGCCTCCCGCCGGGAACACATGAACTGCTTCCGTAATACTCGCAACAGCAAAAAACAAAAAATCTTCCGTTTTTCATTTGCATTAATGAAGAACGGATTTATCTTATAGTGTCCGCATTTTTAAGAAGTGCGGATACATTAATTTGCGAAAGGCGGAAGCATAAATGAAACATAAGAACGGTGGAATATTTTCCGGTATGGACGTTTTTTCCTCATGCCGACAGCTCCGGCAGCCTTCCTTTTCCGGAGTGCTGGAAGTGCGGCACGCCATCAAAGGACGCATCCGGCTAAGCATCCCTTCCCTGAAAAGAAATCTGGTCGGAGCGGAGAATTTCAAACGGCAGCTGACCCGTCTTCAGGGAATCGAAACGGTCTCCGTCAACCTGTTTCTCGGAACAGTTCTGATTACCTACAACCCGCGGATACTGAACCAGCTGCTGGTTATTTCCGCATCCACGCACTGCTTTGATTTTGACCGTCAGCTGGAACAGCATCAATCCGTATTCGGCTGCGAAACCAAGGCGATCCGTTTTGCTCTGGACCAGGCGCTGCTGCGCAACACCTACGGAATTCTGGATCTGCGGTCGGCTATGACCCTGATGTTCATGGTTACTCTGATCCGCGGCATCATGCGGCAGGGTTCTGTGCCGTTCAACCCGCTGCACACCATCTGGTGGCTGTTCCAGAGCGTCGACAAATAAAGCAGGAGGTGCGTTTCATGAATCCACTGATCGAAACCTATCTGAGCTGTGTCCGGAAAGTGAAAATTGTTCATTCTCTGCCCGGACGTCTGCGCGTCAGCATTTTCGGCGTCCGGCAGAATCCGGAACTGGCGGCAAAATACGGACCGTCCTTGTGCCGCAGAATTGCCTCGCTTTCCGGAGTCAGCCAGGCGGAATTGTCCCAGCACACCGGAAATCTGCTGATTTCCTACGATCCGAAAAAAATTTCCGAAGCTGAACTGCTGATCTGGCTGAACGAAGCATGGGAAAAATTCGCCGACATTCTGAAATGGGTCGGTGTCAACAACATACAAGATGAGGACGCTATCGCCGGCGCGGTGGATAAAGCCCTGGCAAACCTGTGAATTGAGGTGTACGCTATGGAATTCTTTCATTCAAAATTACCGCTGCTCAAATGTTATTTCGCACACCGGATGCCCGGACGTGTCCGCATCATCTGCCGTGCCGCGCATTATCTGCGGCAGGAACAGTCCGACCTGGAAGACCATTTTTCCGAAATGCGCGGCGTAACCGCTTTCCGCATGAACTGTCTGGCGTCTTCCATCATTCTCAACTATGACCCGATGAAGACTACGGATGAAGAACTGCTTGATTCCGTGGAAAGCATCATCTCCATGCACTCGCTCCCGGCACTTCAGCGGGAGCGTGAAGAGCGAAGCCGTCTGACCGTTCAGGAACGCGATCTGCATGACGAACCACTTTCCACCATGCTGATCCGGAGCCTTTCCGCCGCCGGCCTGCTGGTAACCTCCTGGCTCACTCGATCCATGGTTCCGGCAACCGTCATGGGACGGATATTCAGTTTCACCGGATTCGGGGCTCTGACGCTGGCTGCGCCGCTGTTCCGCAGCGGACTTTCCGCACTGCGTCATTCCATGCTGCCCAATGCGGACACGCTCAGCGCAATGGCGGTTCTTTCCAGTGTCATTACCGGAAAATCCGCATCTGCTCTGACTGTACTGCTGCTGCATGACTTGGCGGAAGCCATGACCGTCTACACCATGGACCGCACCCGCAACGCCATCCGCGACATGCTGTCCGTGGACAATGAGGAAGTCTGGCGGCCGCTGAACAACAACCCGGATGCCGCTCTGCAGAAAATTCCGGTGTCCGAACTCAAAGTCAATGATTTGATTGTTGTGCATACCGGAGAAAAAATCTGTGCAGACGCCACCATCGTTTCCGGACGAGCCATGATCAACCAGGCGTCGATCACCGGTGAATTTCAACCGGTTACCCGTGAAGCCGGGGAAAAGATCTATGCAGGAACCGTTGTCGTGGACGGAACTGTCATGTCCCGCGTGGAATCAGTTGGCGACCAGACTGCCGTCTCGCGCATCATCCGCATGGTGGAAGATGCCGAAGGCAAGAAAGCCGCCATTCAGACGTATGCCGACCGCTTCTCTTCGGCACTGGTTCCGGTCAACATTCTGCTGGCGGGAATCGTGTTTGCGGCGACCCGCGACATCAACCGCGCACTGAACATGCTGATTATTGACTATTCCTCATACGCAATGATGTCCTG
>OQVL01001485.1_pt1 | contig 14045 bp, 11 predicted proteins | sample 1691501 | NCBI WGS metagenome assembly OQVL01 (sample SAMN03418253, study PRJEB22391) | human gut metagenome | biome: human-gut; feature: organic feature; material: feces | host: Homo sapiens | place: Tanzania | collected 2013-01
GACGGTGGGTATAGCACATACGCATGGTTGTCTCGTCGATGTAGAGTCCCTTCTGTTTCAGATTGCCGAACTTGAATCGGGTCATGATGTTATGATAAGCCTTCTCGGTATCGAAATTCTTTGCACCTGGTTTGTTGGTGGTGAAAGGAGTGATACGGTTTACGAGACCCTCCTGTACGAAGTTGTCACCCAGATTCATGTAGTTGTCCTCACCTACAGTCAGTGCTACGTAGATAGGGCGTACCCAGTTGCATTGAGCTATCATTTCCAGCATCATCAGGTCGCCCTTGTAGAGTGCGGTCTTTCCTGCGAGAGAGATAACCATCTTGTCTGGTATTGTATCAGAAGCCATCATCATGCCACTCTTCTTTACAGCCTCCTTGTCGATAGTCACGTAGAGGGTATCTGTTGGAATAATGTGCAGGTCTGGATTCTTGCTTCTTACCCAATATTTCAGCACATTCTTCAGTTCGAACGGTTCATCGCCAAACTGTTTCTTGGCTGCTTCTGGATTCTGCTTATAGAATTCGAGAATCTGCTGTTTTGCTCCTGGTTCTACAGTTACGTACTCATTGGTTCCTGAACAGAAATCAAGTCTTGGCCATGTGATTGGCACTGATGGAGAGTTGTAGGCAGGGCGCTTCATCTGGTCGATGTACCAGTCGGTCTGCAAGTAGCTCAGGTTGCAAACGCGAGCATCTGTACCTACGCCTTCTACTTCCTGGTTGTACCAGAGTGGGAAGGTATCGTTATCTCCGTTAGTGAAGATGATAGGATTTCCCTTCTCCTGGAGTGACATCAGATAGTTCTGTCCGAAATCGCGGCAGGTATAGCGGTTGCTGCGGTCGTGGTCATCCCATGTCTGGGAAGCCATTTGTATTGGCACGAGTAGTGTGATGACGGCTACGATGGCAGAGATGGCGGTACCGCTCAACTTTGCTTTCTCTTTCAAGAGGTTGATAATGGCAAGTACACCCAGACCACACCAGATGGCGTATGCGTAGAATGATCCTGCGTATGCGTAGTCGCGCTCACGTGGCTGCATTGGGGTCTGGTTCAGGTAGATGACGATGGCAAGACCAGTCATGAAGAACAGGAAGAACACTACCCAGAACTGCTGGATACCGATAGGAAGGATTTCTTCTACTTCCTTTCCGTTCTTGATTACCTTGCGCTTGCGTGTGTACCATGCTTGCCAGAAGAGGCCGATGAGACCGAGTATCAGAGGCATGCAGTAGAATACGTTGTGCCCCTTGTTGTTCTTCAGGTCATCCGGAAGTTTACTCTGATCACCATAGAGCGAGTCGTCGATGAATGAGAAACCGGTTATCCAGTTTCCGTGCTCAGGTTCTCCGTTGCCCTGAATGTCGTTCTGGCGACCAGCGAAGTTCCACATGAAGTAACGCCAGTACATAAAGTTGCACTGGTAGGAGAGGAAGAAACGGATGTTGTCCACCTGTGAAGGTACCTTCACCATGATGTTTTCACCGCATCTGTCGTAAGGCACTTCTGTGCCATCTACGCCACCCATCCAGTCCTCGTAAGCCTGTGCATGTGCTGCGTCATACATACGAGGGAAGAACATATTCTGAGCGTACTGGTATTTATTCTTATGGCTTACGATGAAGTATGAGTCCTTCTCGTCTGCAGTTGCTTTTTCCTTGCGCTGATATACCGGTGCGCCTTCCTTCATCTCAGGTTTGCACATGTTGCCGTCCACCGTGAGAGCCACCTGCGATGTGTATGCCTGTCCGTAGAACAGCGGACGGTCGCCATACTGGTCGCGGCTCAGGTAACTACCTAAGGTAAAGATATCCTCAGGAGAGTTCTGATCCATAGGAGGGTTGGCAGATGAACGGATTACGATGAGTGCATAGCTGGAATAGCCGATCATCAGCATCAGCATGCAGAGCAGAGCGGTATTCTTGATACGTGCAGAAACGAGTGGCAAGAGTTGCATCTTTTTCTTAGTGATGCCCGTTGTCTCGTCCACGCCCGTTGCTACTTCTTGCTTGCGTTTGTATCCCAGTACAAACCAGAGGATAGCCATTACTATCACACCGCAGATTACGGCGCTCCATCCGTATCCGTAGAATGGGATGCCGAGCATGCCGAAGCCAAGAATGAAGGCGATATTCTGTCGCTTTACGTTCTTGTCTGTTGCATTGTATGTCTCGTAGATGCCCCAGATAACGGCAGCCACGAGGCAGATGATATAAACGATTTCTCCTGTATTGAATGGGCAACCGAGTACGTTGACGAAGAACAACTCAAACCAGCCGCCTACAGTGATGATACCTGGTACTACGCCATAGAGTACTGCTACAACTACAGCAAAAGAGAGAATCAGTGCGAGCAGCGAACCCTTGAGATTAGCATGTGGCACCTTTTTATAATAATATACGAGTACGATGGCCGGAATACAGAGCAGGTTGAGCAGGTGCACACCGATACTCAGACCTGTCATATAGGCGATGAGTACAAGCCAGCGGTCGCTATGAGGTTCGTCGGCATGGTCTTCCCACTTCAGTATCAGCCAGAATACTACAGCAGTGAATGCAGATGAGAACGCATAGACCTCACCCTCTACTGCAGAAAACCAGAAGGTATCGCTGAAGGTGTAGATGAGTGCGCCCACCATACCTGAGGCTTCGATGGCAATCAGTTTGCTGGTGGTCATCTCTTTCCAATCGCTGATGATGAGTTTGCGTGCCAGATGTGTGATAGTCCAAAAGAGGAACAGGATACAAACGGCACTCAGGAGTGCGCTCATCGTGTTCACCATTTTGGCAACCTGTGTGGCATCGCTGGCGAAATGTGTGAAGAAATTGCCTAAAAGCATGAAGAATGGTGCCCCAGGAGGGTGACCGATTTCTTGCTTGTAAGCAGTAGTGATAAACTCAGGACAGTCCCAAAAACTGGCTGTCGGTTCAATTGTGGAACAATACACGAAGGCCGCAATGACAAATGCGACCCATCCAAAGATATTGTCCACTAATCTGTACTGTTTCATTATGGTTTATAAACTTTAATGTTTTATATTTCTATATAACTTTATTTTCTATGTATATAACTTTTTCTATATAACTTTGCAAAGGTAATAAAAAGAAAAGATATAATTGTTGGCGAGTTGCTTTTTTTAGATTATATTATACATTTTCTGTCTTTTACCAGCCTTTGTTTCTATTTTTTGCTAACTTTTATTTCTATTATTAGCGGTTCTTCTTCTTTTTTTTCTAAACCTTCAGAAAATGTTCCTCCAGTTTTTCTTTTGGCATATCTGCCGTGTCATGATAGTGCAAGTTGTGGTTTACGCAGGCCACGTGCTTTACATTATTGAGAACCTCGGCTATGTCATGACTTACGATGATGATGGCGCATTCCTTGTTGATCTGTTCCAGCATTTCGTACATCTGCTTTTGAAATCTGCGGTCGATGTAGGTGTTCGGCTCATCGAGAATGACAACATCTGGCTTGGAAACGATGGCACGTGCCAGCAGTACGCGCTGGAGTTGTCCGCCGCTCAAAGCTCCGATGTGCCTATCTTTTAAGTCGGATATCTGCATTCGTTCCAAGGTCTCTTCCACTTGCTGGTGATGCTCCTTGGTGTATCTGGCAAAGAGGCTCTTGCTCTTGCTCAGCCCAGAGAGAACTACCTCATATACAGAGATAGGAAATTGCTTGTCTAAATCGTTGTATTGTGGCAGATATCCCATTGATATTTCTTTTCCCTCGCTGCAGAAATGAATACTTCCCTCAGTTGGCTTCTTCAGTCCCAAGATGAGGCGCATAAGTGTGGTCTTGCCACCGCCATTGGGACCGATGATGCCAAGATAATCGTCCTGATAGACGGTCAGATTGATATCCTTGAGCACCTGTTTTCCGTCATATTCAGCAGATACATGTTCGATTTGAATGATTGGTTTTGACATATTTTCCTTTTTAACAATAGCACTTACTTCTTTCCCGATTGGGCTATTTCTTTTGTGATCAGGAGCATCTGTCCCTCCCAGTCGTAGCTTAGAGGATTGATTTCCACGGCTTTCGAATGGGTAGCATCAATAAATACCTGGATATTTCGGTTTGAGAATTCTTTTTGTACGAAGATGAGGTTGATATCTTCGCTCTTGGCACGCTGTATGAGTTCTTTCAACTGCGTAATGCTTGGTTCCCTTCCTTCTTCTTCTATCGCATACTGCTTCAGTCCGTTTTCCTTGGCGAAGTAGGTTAGGGTAGGATGGTAGATAACGAAACTTTTCTGTTTCTCTCCCTTGATGGAGGACTGGTACTTGTCTATCTCGTTCTGCAGTTTATCCAATTTGTTTTTTCTGAAATCCCTCAGCCTTTTCTTGTATTCCTCAGCCTTTTCAGGATATTTGTCCATCAGGGCTTTGGCGATGTTGGAAGTGATGATATCAGCACTTTTGATGCTCATCCAGGTGTGTGGATCTATATTTCCGCTCTGCGTTTTGAGCATTCTGATACCTGCGGATGTGTCTATCACTTTCATGTCGGGTGCATTCTGTTGGAGTTTCTTCATCCAAGTTTTTTCAAATCCTATCTGTCCTACTTTAAAATAGAATCCGCTCTGTGAGAGGTCGACCATTTGTTGTGGGGTAGGCTCGTAAGTCTCAGGACTGCTTCCGGCAGGCACCATCACGTTGACATTCACATCGTCGCCGACTATTTGTTCCACGAAATATCTGAATGGTTCTATAGTTACAGTTACGGTAGGCTTGTTTGGATCTAAGCCATTCTTTCCATTGTTGTAGCTATTGCCATTCTTGCAGCTTGCCAGCATGCAGATGCATCCTGTTATCATGCAGCTGCTTAATATAATAAGGTGTAGGAATCTTTTCATTTTATCTTCTCTTATTATTTAATTTTAATGTTGTAAAGTTTTTTAAATAAGACTTTCTGTCATTTCTTTGGTTGGACTTTCGTTCCTTTATACTCGATTAGACTTTCTGTTCTTCTTTTTTTATAATTCGCTTTTTGCTTTATTTCTCTTATTGATCATTTGTTTTCTGCTCAGAAGCGTTTTATTCAGAAGATGAAGCTCAGCCCATATACAAGCAGCACATATCTCAGTACTTTTCCGATAGTTATGCTGAAGATAGAGATGGGGAGGTTGGCTCTTGTGAGTCCGAGTACGATAGTGATGGCGCTTCCCAATAGCGGCAGAAAGGCGAAGAATCCCATCCATGCTCCGCGGCCTGCCATGAATCGCTCCGCTTTGTCGAGACTTTCTTTCTTCACGTGGAGATATTTTTCTATCCATTCCATCTTTCCCATCCTTCCGAATCCATAGTTAAACATAGATCCGAGTACATTTCCGATACTTCCGTAGATGATGAGTGGTACGGGCTCGAGTCCAGCTGCCTGTAGGCCTGCCATTACAGCCTCGCTGCTGAATGGGAAGAAACTGCCTGCCAGAAATGCTGCCAAGAGCATTCCCCAATATCCCCATTCTACTAATAATTCTATAATCAAATGCACTTTATTTACTTTTAAAAACTGATATTACTGATATTGATATCGCTCTTATTATCAATTATGCCCATTAAAAACTGACATTACTGAAATTGACATCGCTCTTTTTATCAATTATGCCCATTAAAAACTGATATTACTGATATTGATATCGCCCTTATTATCAATTATGCTCATTAAAAACTGACATTACTGCAGCAATGCAACTGGTGGCACGAAGATGTTGAACAACGTGATAAACGCCGTGATCAAGATAATGGCGATGAAAGCAATATTGGTAATCTTTCCTTTCGTAAAGGTGATGAAATGGGCGATGAGAGGGGCTGTGTTGGCTATCATGATGCCGCAAAGTTCGTTCTCGTGCTGGGGCTGAAGAATCATGAATACCCATGTCACAATGCTCAGCGTGATGAATGAATCGTAGATCATGCGTGTGCGTATCTTGTCGGCATAGCTTGAATGGATGAAATGAATGGTTCCAAGAAGACCCAGAATGACGATAAAACCGTAATTTAAGATCTGATGAAGGGTGATCTGGGAGTAATCAAACAGTTCCTGATAATCGATGATAGCCGTAAAGTGGTCGGAAAGTGCCTGAAGATTGTCTGTATAGGCGAAATAGCCAGATACAAACCAGTAGGGAGCTATTACTCCTATCAGCGAAGCTAAGAATGTGCGGGCACTGAAACAGTTGGTGAAGAATATCATGCAGAGCCAGAGTATCGGCAGATAGTAGATGACCTGTATGAACACCAGTGAAGCCAGACCGATGCAGAAATAGGCGTAGAAAGCCCATCCCGCTGCCTTCCGGTCCTGATAACTGTTCCAGATAATCAGCGTAAAGGCGATGAAGCACATGGTTACGATACTGGCTTTCAGCGATGGGTTGGGCAGGGTGGCCATGGTGATGAGCATCAGGAAACTGCATGATACCATGCGGCTATAGGTGCGCATGAGTGAATTGCGATTGTTCATCTCTACCATGAGCAGGGTAGAGATGATGGTAAAGGCGAACTGCGCCCAGATGTTATCCATTATAATGCCTACTGCAACCCAAACCAGAGCGGCAAGGGTTGCAGTGACAGGTAATGAGAAGCGGCTTGCCGCTATCTTATTTTGTAATCTTTTCTTTCTTAACATCTATCTTTTAAATGTTGAATGCTAAATACTAAATGTTAAGTGTTAAATGTTAAATGTTAACTTGGCAGGAATTGTTCTTGCTTCTGGTTGTGAGAATAATTTCCTATTAACATAAGGGCGTATGCCTAATTTAACATTTAACATTTCTAATTTAACATTAAAAACTAAAGGTCCTGACCGATATCAGAGCGGAAGTACTTGTCGGTGAACTGAATCTTCTGAGCCTCTGCGAAGCTCTTCTTCAATGCTTCCTCCTTGTCCTTGCCATAGCTGCTTACGCAGATTACTCGACCGCCGTTGGTTACCACCTGACCGTCTTTCATGGCTGTACCGGAATGGAATACTACAGAGCCTTCTACCTGGTCGATGCCTTCGATAGGGTATCCCTTCTTATATGCCTCAGGATAGCCGCCGCTCACGAGCATCACGCAGACTGCTGCACGCTCGTCAAACTCGATGGCTCTCTGGTCGAGGTTGCCTTCTGCTACTCCCTCAAAGAGGTCCACGATGTCGCTCTTCAGGCGGAGCATTACGCTCTCGGTCTCAGGGTCGCCCATACGGCAGTTGTACTCGATGACCATTGGCTCGCCCTCTACATTGATCAGACCGAAGAAGATGAAGCCCTTATAGTCGATATTCTCCTCTGCCAGACCCTCTACGGTAGGACGGATGATGCGGTCTTCCACCTTCTGCATCCACTCCTTGGTAGCGAAAGGTACTGGGGTTACGCTGCCCATACCGCCTGTGTTCAGACCGGTATCGTGCTCGCCGATGCGCTTGTAGTCCTTAGCTTCTGGCAGAATCTTGTAGTTCTTGCCATCGGTAAGTACGAATACTGAGCACTCGATACCGCTCAGGAATTCCTCGATTACCACGCGGGCAGAAGCATTGCCGAACATACCTCCGAGCATCTCCTTGAACTCCTTCTTGGCCTCTTCCAGGGTAGGGAGGATGAGTACGCCCTTGCCAGCGCACAGACCGTCGGCCTTCAGTACGTAAGGAGCCTTCAGGGTCTCCAGGAACTTCAAGCCTTCCTCTACGTGCTCGCCGTCGAAGGTTTCGTATTGTGCTGTCGGGATGTTGTGGCGCTTCATAAACTGCTTGGCGAAGTCCTTGCTGCCTTCCAGTACGGCACCTGCCTTGGATGGTCCGATCACTGGGATGTTGTGGGTGCGAGGATCGTTCTTGAAGTCGTCGTAAACACCCTTTACCAATGGGTCTTCCGGACCAACGATTACCATATCGACTGCATTTTCTACTGCGAAGTTTTTGAGTGCTTCGAAGTCGTCAGCCTTGATATCTACGTTCTCGCCGACATTCTGTGTACCGGCATTACCTGGAGCGATAAAGAGTTTCTCCACTTTCTCGCTCTGAGCGATTTTCCATGCTAAGGCGTGCTCACGGCCACCGCCTCCTAACAATAAAATTTTCATTTGCTGTAAGTTATTGTTTGTTATTGATGTAGGAGTAAACTCCTCTTTCACGGGGGAGCTTACTCCTAAGTATTTACTTGAGATAATCGAAGAAATAGTTGCTGATGCGCTCATGCAGGTGAGTGCTCTGGTGGCCACGCATGTTGTGAGGCTCACCTGGATAGACGAAGAAGTCTGGCTGAGTGCCGGCTGCGATGCAGGCCTTCAGGAAGGTGAGACAATGCTGAGGCACCACTGTTACGTCGTTGAGACCCTGGATGATCTGCAACTTGCCTTTCAGATTCTTGGCCTGATAGAGCAGAGAGGTCTTCTTGTAGCCCTCTGGATTGGTCTGAGGAGTGTCCATATAGCGCTCGCCATACATTACCTCGTACCAGTGCCAGTCGATGACCGGACCACCTGCTACGCCTACCTTGAATACGTCTGGATAGTGGGTCATCAGCGAGATGGTCATGAATCCGCCGAAGCTCCATCCGTGTACTCCGATTCTGTCAGCATCCACGTATGGCAGGGTCTTCAGATATTCCACGCCCTGCATCTGGTCTTGCATCTCCACCTGTCCCAGCTGGCGGAATGTAGCCTGCTCGAAAGCCTTGCCACGGTTCTCGCTGCCTCTGTTGTCGAGGATGAAGAGCAGGTATCCCTTCTCTGCCATGTAGGTTTCCCATCCGCGGCTGGAGTAGTTCCAGCGGGCATCCACATTGTGGGCGTGAGGACCACCATATACATATATTATAGTAGGATACTTCTTGTTAGGGTCGAAGTTCACTGGCTTCACCATGCGGTAGTAGAGGTCTGTCTCGCCGTCGTTGGCCTTGATGGAACCGCAACTGTACTCTGGCACGTTGTATCCCTTCCAAGGGTTTTCGGCTGTGAAGTAAGTCGTGCGCTTGCCGTTGGCAGTATTTACGATAGCTATCTTGCGAGGCAGGGTCGGCGTGGAGTAGTTGTCGTAGATGTACTCTCCGTTCTGGCTCAGCGTAGCGTTGTGCCATCCCTTGCCGCAGTCGTCTATCATCTTTCGCTTGCCGGTCTTGGTATTCACGCTGAAGATGTTGCGCTGGATAGGTGAGCACTCGTTGCTGGCGATGATGATGCTCTTGGTTTTGGCATTGAAGCCGAGCACGTCCATCACTTCCCACTTGCCACTTGTCAGCTGCTTGATTTCGAGCGACTCTGTGTTGCTTGCCATGCGGCTGCCGTGCTTGCCCAGGGTGCAGAGGTAGAGGTGGTTGTAGCCATCCTTGCGGCTCTGCATGATGAAGCTGCTGCTGTCCCAAGGCAGGAACTGGATAGGGTGGCATGGCTCTACGTATTTCTCGTCGGTCTCGCGGTACAGTTCGCCTGTCTTCTCACCCGTCTCTGCGCTGTAGGCAGTCAGGCGGCAGTCGTTCTGGTCGCGGTTCAACTCAAACATATAGATGGTCTTGCCGTCTGGGCTCCATGCGATATTGGTGAAGTAGCGGTCTGTAGGGTCGCCGGCTTTCAAATAGATGGTCTTTCCGGTGAGGCAGTCGAATACGCCTACGGTCACCTTGTGTGAGGTCTCTCCTGCCATCGGATATTTGTCTGGTGCCGGAGTGGCGATGCAGCTCTGAGTCTCCGGATGGTCGAATCCGATTTCCGGGATGTCCACCTGCGGATAGTCGGTCACCATGCTCTGATCCATGCGGTAGAATGCCAGCTTCTCTCCGTTCGGGCTCCAGAATGTGCCCTTTGAAATGCCGAATTCATCGCGGTGAACGCTCTGTCCATATACGATTTCGCGGCTTCCGTCGGTAGAAATCTGGAAATCGTGCGATTTCTTGTCCTTGGTCATGGCATTGTAGTTGGCCACGTCGAAGGTGCGCACGTACAGGTTGCTGCCCTTGAGATAGGCAAATGCATTCTGCTGGGCATTGGCTTCCAGCAGGCTTTCGCCTTCAGCATATTCCATTTCGCTGATGAGCTTGTGCTTCTTGAAGTCGATGGTGAACAGCTTGCTGCCGTTGCTCACCATTACGATGCTTTTGCCTGCGAATGGGAACTGTGCATTGTACAGAGCTCTTACCTTGATATCCTTGGTAGGTGCTATCCACTGGTTGATCTGGTCGATGCTGAAGAGCTTGGTCTCCTTGCCCGTCGTCTTGTTGACGAGATAGCAGGCGTCGATGTCCTGTCTTACGAGTTCATCGCCCCACCAGGTGCACCAGCGGTTTTTCGCTACCATGTTGCGGTAGTTGTTGCCTCCGAAGTTCAGGTCTTCCAGTGTGAAGGCCTTGTCTCCCTTCTGGGCAGCCACTACTGGGAATGTCTCTGTATGAGTCTTTGAAGCCTTGCCCTGTGCCGAAGCCTCGCCGGCATTCATAGCCATCATTGAAATCATAGCGGCGAAAGTTAATTTATAAATTGAATTCTTTAGAATCATACTTTTCTTTTAAAAGATATTTTTAGTACTTACTCGTCATGCAGCGTAACACTGTTCTGTGTCTAATAACCTGCTGATAATCAGATGATTGATACATGATACAGTGTTTCGCGGTATGAGGTCTTAACAAGTCCTTTCTTAATCCTCGTCGTAGTTGGAGAAGTTGCGCTTTCCTCCGCGCTTGAAATCTCTGCCGCCCTTGCGGTCGCCCTTGAATCCGCCACGCTTTCCGCCGAAGTCCTTTCCACCCTTGCGGTCGCCCTTGAATCCACGGCCTCCGCGCTTGTCGTCGTCATCATCGCCTCTGCGGCTGTCGCTGATGCGAGGTCTGCCTCCACGGCGAATTTCCTCGCGGCGCTTCTCGAAGTCCTCGAGTCGGTGGGTATGGAACTTGAATGAGCGGATGTCGTCTTCCTCGTTCTCAGTCTCCTCAGTGATGCGCTTCTTGAATTCGCGTTCCTTCTTGAATCTGTGCTTCTGAGCCATCTCTTTCTTCTCGGCATCAGTCTTCACTACGCCGCCCTCAGAGCGGAAGTCCTTCATCTTGCCGTCGAACATTACGTACTTTCTGAATTCGCACTCCAGACTGCCGTTGAATACCGGAATCTTGATAGAAGGCTTCAATCCTATCTGCTCGAAACACTCCTCGCGGTAGCTCAGCACCCAAGCCTCGTTGCCGGCAAAAGCCTTCTTGAATCGCTCGCCTATCATCTTATAGGTGTTGAGGAGGTTAGGGGTAGAGATGCGCTCTCCGTATGGAGGATTCATCACGATGATGCTCTTCTCTGCAGGCTGCTGGAAGTCCTTGAAGTCCTGCTGCTGGATGGTGATATCCTTGGTGAGACCTGCTGCACGCACGTTGAGGTTGGCAGTATTCACGGCCTTCATATCCACGTCGTAGCCGTAGATGTGGTGCTCGAACTCGCGCTCCTGTGAGTCGTCGTTGTAGATGGCATCGAAGAGATCCTTGTCGAAATCATTCCACTTCTCGAATGCAAATTCCTTGCGGAATACACCTGGAGAGATGTTGCGGGCTATCAGGGCAGCCTCGATGGCGATGGTGCCGGAACCGCACATTGGGTCGATGAAATCGCACTCGCCCTTCCAGCCGGTCATCAGGATCATGCCTGCTGCGAGCACCTCGTTGAGCGGTGCTTCTACCTGCTCCTGGCGGTATCCGCGGCGATGGAGGCTCTCTCCACTTGAGTCGAGGCTCAGCGTGGCCTTGTCTTCAGCGATGTGGATATTGAGACGGATGTCTGGGTTGGAAACGCTGATGTTAGGACGTGTGCCCATCTTCTCGCGGAACCAATCTACGATGGCATCCTTCACCTTATAGGTTACGAATCGGGAGTTGCGGAACTCCTCTGAATAGACTACTGAATCTACCGAGAAAGTCTTCTTTACGTCGAGGATGTCGTCCCACTTGATTTTCTGCACTTCGTCGTAAACCTCCTCTGCGCTACGAGCCTTGAAGTGCTTGATAGGCTTGAGAATACGGATGGCAGTGTGCAACTGGAAGTTGGCACGATACATCATTTCCTTGTCGCCTGTGAAAGATACCATGCGGCGACCTATTTGTACATTGTTGGCACCCAGCTGGGTGAGCTCCTCAGCCAAGACTGGTTCCAGACCCATAAAGGTCTTGGCAATGAGTTCAAATTCCTGTTCCATTATTGAATTCTATATCTAATAAACTTTGTTTTTCTTTCTTATACTTTTTTGTTTTCGGCTGCATATCCTTGGTCACCCATACGTTGGCTCCCACTACGCATCCCTTGCCGATGGTGATTCTGCCCAGGATAGTGGCGTTGGCATATACGATGACGTCGTCTTGCAGGATAGGGTGGCGAGGTATTCCCTTGATAGGGTTGCCGTTCTTGTCGAGCGGAAAGCTCTTGGCTCCGAGGGTTACGCCCTGATAGAGCTTCACGTTGTCTCCGATGATGCAGGTAGCTCCGATTACTACACCCGTACCGTGGTCGATGGTAAAGTGCTTGCCGATGGTGGCTTCCGGGTGGATGTCGATGCCCGTTTCAGAGTGGGCCAGCTCGGTCATCATTCTCGGTATCAGCGGTACGCCTAATTTGTAGAGCTCATGCGCCAGTCGGTAGTTGGTGATGGCTTTGATGACGGGGTAGCAGGAGATGATCTCTCCCTGGCTCACTGCCGCCGGATCGCCCTCGTAGGCAGCTTCTATGTCTGTGGCGAGTATCTTTCTGAGTCTCGGAAATTCCATGATGGCTTTTGCGGCGATGACTCCGGCTTTAGCCCTCTGGTGCTGCAGCTCTGCAGGGGTTTCGTGCTCGCAGTCGTTGGCAAAACAGAGACCGGCAAGAATCTGTTCGCTTAGCTTTTCATAGAGTTTTTCAACTCTTACTCCGATGTGATACTTGATAGTGGAGATATTGACGGATGAGTTGCCGAAATATCCCGGGAAAAGGATGGAGCGAGACAGACTGATGATTTCTTCGAGCGCCTTGCCCGAAGGGAGTGGATTTCCGTCTCGATGCTGATGAAACAGACCTTTCAGCGACTCTGGGCATGAAAGTTCCTCGATGGTCTCAGTCAGCTGATGAGTTAATGTATCTTTACTCATTGTTATTCAGTGTGTCAATAAATTCGTTGCAAAATTACAATAAAAGATTGAAATCTCCAAATCAAAAAGCCGAGATAAGCGATTTTTTTTCAAAACTGACTTTAAAAATATGTTAAAGGGTAGAATATTGGGGATATTTTGCTGGATTTGCTTGTTTTCTGAGTGTTTTTTGAGCATTAGGGATGTGGTGTGGCTGTGGGCTTTTGCTTGTAGGATGGCTGTGGACTTGCTTGTAGGATGGTTGTGGGCTTTGCTTGTTCTTGAGTCTTTCTTGAGGGATTTGGTATGTTGGAGAGTGAATATAGACTGCTCGGTTAGAGAAAGTAGCCTGCTCGGATAGAGAAAGCAACTTCCCGGAAAAGATTATAACTATTGCTTGGATAGATGGTCTGAAGATCTTTTAATGTAAATATTTTGTAAAATCAGAGTGGAAAACCGACAACACAGAAAACTATAAATAGTACTCCATTTGAAACAATAAATTCAACATGGATTTTTGCAAATAATATGAGATTAACTATTGCAAAGAGAGAATATACAGGAGAATCCTATGGCCCATTTCAAGAAATTGCAAGAATCGGGAGAATGAAGAACTGTGTTGAAGTTATCTACTATGACTATTCGGTTCAAATACAAGAAAATAAAATAAAATTAGAAGCGAAGAAGAAGGCTGAAAAAGAGAGGTTGAAGAAAATAGAAATAAGAAAACAAGAAAAAGATAAACAAGACATCTAAGTATTTATTATGAACGCATTAATATTGTAAAACGATTAAGGAATATTTTCATATGGCAAACTTTTCATTTGTCGCTTTGGATGTCGAAACGGCAACAGGCGAACGTAGTTCCATCTGCGAGATTGGAATTGCTGTGATAGAAGACTCTGAAATAAAAGAATCGAAGAGTTGGCTTATTAAGCCAGATGGTAATGTGTATTGGAAATCGTAAAGCCTCAATCCGAAAAACCGATTGAAT
>OQVL01001487.1_pt1 | contig 14045 bp, 12 predicted proteins | sample 1691501 | NCBI WGS metagenome assembly OQVL01 (sample SAMN03418253, study PRJEB22391) | human gut metagenome | biome: human-gut; feature: organic feature; material: feces | host: Homo sapiens | place: Tanzania | collected 2013-01
GGGGCGTCTATGCCGCCGCCGCCGTGATGCTGGCTTTGTCTTACGCCCGCGCGCGACCGAAGCTTGCCGGTTTTTTCGGCGCGCTGTGCATCGCGGAACCGATCGTGTTCTGCGCCGTTTTGACGGCTTTTATCGTTCAAAAACGCCGCAAAGCCGCCGTTGTGTGTCTGGCGGGCGGCATGGCGATCGTTTTGCTGGCGTGGGGGCGCTACGGACTGTCCGCGTTTTCGGAATCGTTTGCGGCGACGTTCCGGTTGTTGTCGGACAAACCGCAGGCGTTTGTGTCATGGTTTGCGATCTTTCGCGAAAGCGGATTCGGGAACGTGACTGCCGCCGCGTTTCAGTTCTTGGCGATTGTCGCGGTTTGTTTCGGCGGCGTTCAAATTTTCAAACGTGAAAATTGCCCTCTGGCGGTTCAAAACGCCTATATTTGCACGGGTGTTTGCGTCGCGTCGCCGATTATGACGCTTTCCGATTACGGTCTTTTATACGCGGGCGTCGCTTTTCTGTTGTATGATGTGTACGGACGCGGGTTCATCAGGTTTGATCGGATTCTTTTCACGGCGGCGTTTGTTTCCGTTTTTTTTGAAGCCGCTTTCCTGAATTATTTCGGCGCGTCTTTCCAGCCTGTTTTGGCGGCGGTAATGCTGGGGGAATCGGTGCGGCGGTCGTATTAAAGTTCTGCCGCGAAATCAATCGGAGCGTTTGATTCAAACAGTAAAACCGATTCTTCCGCGTTTAAATTTCGGCGGAACAGTTTGTTGTCAACGGCGTAAAGCAAAGCTTCCCCGTTTTCAAAAAAGCTTGACGTTTTCACGCCGTCAACGGAAAACGCGCACGGAACGGAACCGGCGATAACGATTTGGTCGCCGTTGATATATGCCGTGCGTCTGCTTGCCTGATGATAGGCGGGCAGGCGTCCCGCCGGAGCGAACGTGATGGTTTTCGGATTGCGCGACAGCGAAACGGCGTTCAGCGCGCCGCCGGGCGCCGTGTACAAAACGGCGGAGGAGGAACAAAAACAAATCGGCGAGGATAGGCACGGCGGTTTGACAAAAGGCAGAGGAAACCAGCCGAATTCTTCACGCATAATGACGCGCAGCACCGTTTCGCCCGTTTCGCCGTTCGTGACGGCAAAGGCTATTTTCTGACGGTCGGGGGAGATCGCCGTGTGCGAAATCGTTTGATTTGACAGTGAAAACAGCGGACAAACGCCGGAACAAGTCCTGTTCGTCAAAACAATCGTGTCCTTGCCTTTCAATCGCGTCACGCCGCAAATGTCGCCTTTGGCGCAGGACGGAAAGCGCAGATTGAACGTCACCGGTTCGGGCGGTTTGTCCGGTGTCAAAACGGCACCCGAAAAATTTTTTTCGTCGAAAGTCCCGATCAGGATTTGATAAAACGGTTGAGCGACCATAAATTTGTACTGTCCTTGAATGGTGATGTCGTATAATATGACGGATCAGGGACGCCATCAAAGCAAAAAAGGAGTTTTTTCTATGTCGACCGAAACCAGACCCGAAACGGAAATGACGACAGCCCGACGCGGCTTTGCGCGATTGAAGGATTATATGAACGGCTGTATTGTCGGACAAGCCGATTTGGTCGACAAATTGCTGATTTCTCTGCTGGCGGACGGTCATCTGCTGGTCGAGGGCGCGCCCGGACTGGCAAAAACAAAAGCCATCAAAAAATTGTCCGAAGCCATCGAAGGCGATGATCAGCGCATTCAGTTCACGCCCGACTTGTTGCCGTCAGACATCACGGGCAGTGATATTTACCGTCCCGAAACGGGGGATTTCAAATTTCAGGCGGGACCGATTTTTCACAATCTGGTTCTGGCGGACGAAATCAACCGCGCGCCCGCGAAAGTCCAGTCCGCTCTGTTGGAAGCCATGGCGGAACGTCAGGTTACGGTTGGCGGAAAGACTTACAAATTACCCCGCTTGTTCATGGTGATGGCGACGCAAAATCCCATTGAACAAGAAGGAACGTACCCTTTGCCCGAAGCCCAGCTGGATCGTTTTCTGATGTATGTTAAAATCGGACAGCCCGACGCGGCGGCGGAACGACGCATCTTGCAACTGGTCAGGAACGAGGCTTTGCAGGAACGGACGGAACAGATCGAGGTTATGCCCCAGGAACGCGTCTTTTCCGCCAGACGAGAAGCGCTGGGCGTTCATTTGTCGCCTGCGCTGGAAGAATACATCGTCCAGCTGGTCATGGCGACCAGACACCCCGAAGCCTACGACGCGAAATTCGCCCGTTGGGTCGCTTTCGGCGCCAGCCCCCGCGGCACGATCGCTTTGGACAGATGCGCGCGCGCCCGCACTTGGCTGGCGGGCAGGGACTACGTTCTGCCCGAGGATATTCACGCCGTCGTTCGCGACGTTTTGCGCCACCGTGTTATTTTGACCTTTGAAGCAGAAGCCGAGGGCGTCACTCCCGACAGCTTTATCGACTTGTTGCTGGAACGGGTGCCGTTGCCGTAATGTTTGATAAGCTGAAATCATTTTTGCGTTCGAATTTGACTTCGTCCGTCACGAACGGCGGCGAAGGCGACGGCGTGCATGTGACGCTGTCCGAACTGCTGGCGCAAAAACGGTTTGTTCCGTTGCTGTCGTTTGAACAGACGGGCTTTTCAAAGGCGGAGGGATTGGGCGTCCATCGTTCCCCGTTTCGCGGGCGCGGCATGGAATTTGACGAAGTCCGCGCCTATCATCAGGGCGACGATATCCGATTGATTGACTGGCGCGTGACCGCCCGCACGGGCAAAGCGCACACAAAGCTTTATCGCGAAGAACGCGATCGTCCCGTTTTGTTTTTGGGCGATTTTCGTTCCGGAATGCGGTTCGGCACGAAAAAGGCGTTCAAATCCGTCGTCGCCGCGCGGGTTTTGGCGGCTTTGGCATGGGCGTCGCGCGAACGCGGCGATAAAATCGGCGCGATCGTGATGTCGGAAAACCACTATTGTAAAATCGCCCCGCACCGCCAAATGCGCCGTTTGATGGAGGTGTTCAATGCCGTCGTCACCGCCGCGAACGACGATGGCGCGTCAAGCGTCGGCGCGACGCTGGAAGACGCCTTGGCGGAATTGCGCCGCGTCAGTAAGAACGGCGGACGAATTTATATTGTCAGCGATTTTTACGGCTTTGACGATGAATGTAAAAAGCATTTGACCTGTATCGCCCAACATTGCGATGTTGTTTGCGTGCAGATTTTCGATGTTCTGGAAGAAACGCCGCCGCCGCCGGGGGCTTACCGAATCAGTGACGGAAAACGCAGCGTGACGATTTACACGGACGATAAAAAATGGCGCGCGGCGTATGAAAAAATGTTTGTCAAACCGCGACGGGATTTGGAAAACTTTTGTAAAAGCCGTCATATCGTCTATATCGGTTTGCGTACGGACAAAGATATCGTCCAAACTGTGCGCCGCGGTGTTTTAACGGCGGGAGAAAAGCGATGATGCCGCGGCAGGTCGTACAGCAGGGAATTGATTTGTCGGGATTGCGGGATATTCATTTGCCGCCTGTTCCGCCGTTGTTTCCGTTGCCGGCGCGGTTTTGGATCGCGTTAACCGTTCTGGCGGCGATTGTCAGCGCCGTTTGGTTCGTTGCGAAGTTCGCCCGCAGATTGACCGCAAGAAAATACGCAAACCGTGAAATCGACGGGTTGGCGCGGCGTTTTTCCGGCAACGATTACCGTTTGGCGACGGAAATCTGTTTGTTGATGAAGCGCATCGCTATCATGAAATATCCGGAAACCGCGTCCTTGTCGGGGAAAAAATGGCGCGCTTTTTTGGAACAAACGGTCAAAAAGCCCGTATTTAAAGGCGATGCCGGCGATATCGTTGAAAACGTCATGTATGTCCCCGCCGATCGGTTTAAAGGCGAAAATGTTGCCGCCTTGGTCGCCGCGGCAAAGGAATGGGTTGCCGAAAATACATGATTTCCTTTGCGTGGTGGTATGTTTTCCTGTGTCTTCCCGCGCCGATTTTGGTTCGTCGGCTGTCCGGAACGCGCGGCGGGGAAACTTCTGCCGCGATCAAAGTTCCTTTTTTCAGACAAATCAAGACCTTGAACAGGCAAACGGCGGCGGTCGGCGGCGTCAAAGGCGCGCCGCTGCTGTGGGTGTTGTGGGTTCTGCTTGTCACCGCTTTGGCGCGTCCGCAAATGCCTGACAAAATACAGAATTACACCGTTCCCGTGCGGGACGTCATGTTGGTCGTCGATATCTCGCGTTCCATGTTGCGCGCGGATGCGGGCGAAGGAATGACGCGCTTGGACGCCGCCAAATCCGCCGCGATCGATTTCGTCAAACGGCGTAAAAACGATCGCGTCGGCGTTGTTTTATTTTCGGAACAAGTCAATTTGTACGTTCCTTTGACTGTTGACGCGCGCGCGGTCGAAAAGATGCTGTCCGCGGCGCGGACGGGGTGGCTGGGATCGCTGACGGCGATCGGCGATGCGACCGGATTGGCGTTGAAGCACTTAAAACAAAGCGACGCCCCGCGTAAAGTGATCGTTTTGTTGACTGACGGCGTGAACAATGCGGGCAATTTGGCGCCGGACGACGCGCTGACCGCCGCGCGCCAAAACGGCGTGACGTTCTATACCGTCGGCGTCGGCGAAGGCGAAAACGTCGATGCGGATTTTCTGGCGCGCGCGGCGCAGCAGACGGGCGGTATGTTTTTCATGGCGCGGAACGCCGCGGGCGTTCAGGCGGCTTACGACCGCATTTCGGAAAACGAACCGCTGTCGGCGGCTGACGTTTATTTGATGCGGAAAAAAGAACTCTATCGCTTTCCGTTGACTTTGTTTGCCCTGATCGCGTCCTGCGCCGTTTTTAAACGCGCGGTCGGACGCGCCGCTTTCGGCGGAGGCGGCGATGACTGATTTGTCTTTTTCCGTTTTACGTCCGTGGGCTTTCGTTTTCATTCCGCCCGTCGTTCTTTTTATTCTGTTCGGTCTGCGCGGTTTCAAGTCGTGGTCGGGCGTCGTCGACGCCAACCTTTTGCGGTCGCTTTCGACGGGGATTAAAACGTCCGTCGAAACCAAAGCTAAAAAAGCCGCCGCCGTGTCGGCGTGTCTGTGTGTCCTCGCGGCTTTGGCGGGGGTGAGCGTCGCCGGAACGGAAAGGGCGCTGTATGAACCGAAATCGCCCGCCGTCATCGTGCTGGACATGTCGTTGTCCATGCGCGCGGCTGACGTTTCGCCCAACCGTTTCAGCCGCGCTGTTTTCAAGGTGTACGATCTGCTGAACGAATTGAAGGGCGTTCCGACCGGCTTTGTCGTTTTTACGGACGAACCCTATCAGCTGGTTCCGACAACGACGGAAAAAGGCGTTGTTGAAAATATGTTGCCGTTACTGCATTTCGGTTTAATGCCGTCGCAGGGGTCGCGGCTGGATCGCGCGATTGCCGCGGCTGTTGAAACGCTGGAGGAATCCGGAGCGGCTTTCGGCGACATTTTTTTAATTACTGACGGCGGAGACGAAGTTTTCGAACTGCGCGACAAAGCGGAAGCTCTGGTCAAATCCGCCGCGAAAAAAGGTTCCCGTCTGTTTGTGGTCGGTGTCGGGACGACGACGGGCGGCGCCGTTTTGCAAAAGGAAAACACGCCTGTTTTTGACGCGCTGGGAAATCCCGTCACCCATCGTTTGCATGACGTCTGGTTGCGTCATCTGGCGGCAATCGGAAACGGCGCGTATGTTTCCGTGTCGTCCGACGGGGCGGATATCGCTTTTTTGAAACAAAAATACCGCTATCAAACGGGGGCAAAAGCCGATATGACGGACGGCGGACAGGCGGATACCGGATATTGGTTTTTGATTCTGCCCGCGCTGCTGTTTCCGTTTTTATTCGGGCGGGGACGGCTGGTGGCTGTTCTTTTGCTTTTTTCCGCATCCGCAAAAGCCGATTTCATCGATCTGTTTCTCAGTCCGTCAATGGCTGTCGCGCGGCAAACGGGGGCGGGAAAGACGGACGCCGCCGTCGAAACAGCCGAACGATCAAAGGATTTTACCGCGCTTTACAACGTCGGAACGCGCTTGATTCTGGACGGGAATTACGCTCGAGCCGTGTTGGTGCTGGAACAAGCCGTCGCTTTGCGTCCCGATGATGAAAACGCGCAAATCAATCTGGAAATCGCCAGACGGCTGAACAAAAATCCGCCGCGGGATTCCGAGGGAAACGGGAACGGCGAAAACGACGGCGATCATAGTGGAAACGAAGGCGGCGGCGGATCTTCAAACGAAGACGAAACGGGCGACGGTTCGGACAATTCCGAAAACGACGATTCGGAAAACGGGGGCGACGCGAATCAAAACGGAAATTCGCCGCAAGATGACGAAAAGGATCAAAACGGCGGCGATAACGGCGACGGCGGCGACGCGGAAAGTCGTGACGGTTCAAACGATCAATCCGACAACGTTTTGAACGAACGGGAAAACGACGATCAAAACGACGGACAGGGCGGCGGCGAAGACGGCGGGGATATGATCCCCGTGCATGAAGATCCAGCGGCTTTGCTGAAATATAAAATTCTGTTTCAGTATTACGAAAACAGATTTGACGGCGAACCTGAAATCGGGGCGAAATGGTAAAGCTTCTTCAATTCCTTTTTTTGTTGGCGTGGGCGACGACCGTGCAGGCGGCGCCTTTGCGCGTCCGGCTTGATTTCGCCCCGCCGCCCGCCGGTTTTTATGCGGGGCAGGAAGTCAAATTCGAATTGACGCTGTTTGACGCGATCGGATTGTCGGATTTCGGTATCGTCCCGACGGATTGGCAAAACGCCGATTTGTATATGGAAAAACCCGAAAACAAAGGACGTGTCGAACGCGACGGACAAATCTACGACGTGACGGTTTTCCGCTTCGGACTGGTAGTTAAATCGGCGGGGCGAACACACTATTCGCCGCTGTGTCTGACGGCGAAAGGGCTTGTTTTATCGGCGCGCGACTTGCCCGACTACGTTCGGCTTGATCCGTCGGGAACGGTCGCAATCTGCACACCCGCACCATCGTTTGACGTTTTGGCTGTTCCGCCGCACGCGCCGCCTTTGTTTCCGGCAACATCGGTCGAGTTGTTCGAAGGCGTTTTTCCGCGATCCGATACGGTTAAAGCGGGGACGCCTTTGAAAAGGTCGCTGATTTTGACGGCGAAAGGGACTTTGGACGCTTTTTTACCCGATATTTCCCCCGTAACGCCCGACGGAGCCAAATCATACGACGGCAAAACGGAACGCACGTTGTCGACGGCGGGAAAGGAATTGGTCGCCGCCGTCAGAAAAACCGTCGTTATCGTTCCTGAACGCGCGGGGCGGCTGGAACTCCCGGCGTTCGACATTTGGTGGTGGAACACGGTTGCCGAACAAATCGAAAAATCGACGGTTCCGCCGCGCGTTTTAACCGTCGTGTCCGATCGTTCCGCCGCGCTTCCGCCGCCCGTCGTTCAAGGGACGGAAGCCCGCTCTTTCATTTTTTTCGATGCGAAAACGGCGGCTGCCGCAGGCGTTCTTTTAGGCGCCGTCTTGATTTCCGCGCCTTTTCTGAAACGTCGGAAGCGGCGTAAAAAACTGAAAAAAGCCGTTTCGGACGCGCTGAAAAATCAGAAGTTTGACGAGGCGGCAAAAGCGATTGTCGATTGGGCGGCAAGCGAACACCCGAAACGGAAAATCGTCGATTTGAGCGCCGTGCGCGCTTTGTACGCGGAAAGGGCGGCTGATTTTGCCGCCGATCTTGACGAATTGCAGGCGTATCTGTACGCCACGGGGCGGTTCGGAAAGCATGTCCCGTCGGCGCGGGCGGCTTTGACCGACAAACTGGCGTGTTCGTTCAAACAAGCTGCCGCATTGTCCGTCAAGCCCGCCAAAACCGTCAAAAAGCATCTGCCGGATTTATATCCCGATTAAACGTCTTTCATCATGATAACGGCGTCTTCGGCGGGCAGGTTGTCAGGGGTGAAAAAATCGATGATGCGTCCCGTTTCCGTGAATCCGCGTTTGGCGTACAAATGGCGCGCCGCCGTCCATTTTTCGGAAACGATCAGAATTTCGCGCGCGACATTCGGATAATCGCGGGCTATTTTTTCCTCTAGCGCGGAAAACAGCGCCAGCCCGATTTTTTTGCCGCGCCAATTTTGCAGCGTGCCGAATGAAGTGACGTACAGGTGTTTCCCGTTGTCGTCGTGCAGTTTCAGCGGATCGTGTCCCAGCGCCAGAACATCGGCGTCGATACCTTGATCTTCGCGCCACAATTCGGACGAAATATAGCCGCCGATTTCACCGGTCAGCGTGTCTTGAGCCACCAGAAAACCGTCGGAAAACGCCTGTATCCGTTTCAGGTACAGGGCGCGTTCCTCGCGCGATCCGGGAACAAAGCTTTCATTTTCGATTTTCATGATCGCGTCAATGTCGGCGGCAACGGCGGAACGGATTAAAACGGGACTGTCTGACATTTCGGACTCCTGATAAAAATGTTCTTGAAATTCTATATGAAAAGCGTGATAAAAATCAATATCCGTTTGTTCTGTTAAAAGGTTCGAATTTATGACGAAATATCTGATTACCAGCGCGCTTCCCTATATCAACGGCATCAAACATTTGGGTAATCTGGTCGGGTCGATGCTGCCCGCCGACGTGTACGCCCGCTTTTTGCGGCAAAGGGGGGAGGAGGTTTTGTTTATCTGCGCGACCGACGAACACGGCACGCCCGCGGAACTCGCCGCCATGGAAAAAAATCAGAACGTCGAAACGTTCTGCGCCGAACAGCATGACGTGCAAAAAGATATTTACGCCCGCTTTAACCTGTCGTTTGATCATTTCGGGCGTTCGTCGTCGCATCAGAACACGGAATTGACGCAGCATTTTTGCAAAAAACTGATGGAAAACGGCTATATTGAAGAACGCGTCATCAAACAAGTCTATTCCGTTGACGACGGTCGCTTTTTGCCCGATCGCTATATTGTCGGAACGTGTCCGCATTGCGGATACGAAGCCGCCCGCGGCGACCAATGCGAAAACTGCACCCGCGTTTTGGATCCGACCGATTTGATCAATCCGCGCTCCGCCGTTTCCGGATCGCACAATCTTGAAATCCGCGACAGCAAGCATTTGTTTTTGAAACTGCCCGCTTTGGAAAGCAAACTGTCCGCTTTTATCGACGAACACGAAGCCGAATGGCCGTTGGTCGTCACGTCCATCGCCCGCAAATGGTTGAAGGAAGGTTTGCGCGAACGGTGCATTACCCGCGATTTGAAATGGGGCGTTCCCGTCCCCGTCGAAGGGTTTGAAGGCAAAGTGTTCTACGTCTGGTTTGATGCGCCGATCGAATACATCGGTTCGACCGCCGAATGGGCGGAAAAAGACCCCGAACACCGCGATTGGAAAAGCTGGTGGTACAACGCCGAAAACGTGCGCTATGTCGAATTTATGGCAAAAGACAACATTCCGTTCCACACCATCATGTTCCCCGCGACGTTGCTGGCGTCCGGCGAACCGTGGAAAAAGGTCGACTATATCAAAGGATTTAACTGGCTGACGTTTTACGGCGGCAAGTTTTCCACGTCGCAGAAACGCGGAATCTTCACTAATCAGGCTTTGGACGAATTTCAGCCCGACTATTGGCGTTACTGGCTGATGGCAAACGCGCCCGAAAGTTCCGATTCCAGCTTTACGTTCAACGGGTTCGCCGCGACGGTGAACAAAGATTTAAACGACGTTCTGGGCAACTTCGTCAACCGTGTTTTGAAAATGACGGCGTCAAAGATTGGCGCGTCCGTTCCGGCGGGCGGCGAATGGGGCGACGCGGAACGGGAATTCGTCAAAACGCTGGAAAACAGAATCGCCGATTACACGAAATATCTGTCGGAAATGGAATATCGCAAGGCTTTGGTCGAATTGCGCGCCATTTGGGTGGAGGGCAACAACTACCTGACCGCCGCCGCGCCGTGGACGGTGATCAAGGAAGACAAAGACAAAGCCGCGATGATTTTGCGGCTGGCGCTGAACGTCATTCGGCTGTACGCCGTTCTGTCCGCGCCCGTCATTCCGGAAACGGCGGGCAAAATGCTGGCTTTGCTGAATTTGGACGCAAACGGCTTGGCGTGGATTGACGCCGGAAATTTGGCGGCGGAATTGCAAAAACTGCCCGCCGGACATGCGTTCAACATTCCCGATCAGCCGTTGTTCCGGAAAATCACGCCCGAAGAAGTTGAGGATTTGTGTCAACGCTACGGCGGCAATCCGGAAGAATAAGCATGCGGCTGTTGCTGTATGTTCGCGGAATGATCGGGCTGGTGAAAGACTCCGCCCGATTATTCTTTAAATTGCTGGCGCGTCCGCATTGCGTCGCCTTGTTGCTGGCGGTTGTCATCGGCGCGTTTTGGTTGATCGGAGTTGAACCGCGCGCGATTCCGTCCGTTGTCGGCGAAAAATGGAACGCCGTCGTCGCCGACAGAAAAAAAGTATGGCGAGAGGATTTGCAACAGCTGTCCGACTATATCGACGCCCAACGCGGAACCAAAACGGAAAAGAAACAAAACGTTTCGCCGTCGGTGCTTTTTCCTGTTCGCCGTGACGATGCCGAAATCGTTATTCGCGACGACGGGACGATCGCGACGGCTTCAAATCCCCCCGCTTTTGTTGCGGAACCGCCGCGTCCGACGGCGGACTATTTCATTTCCGCCGTCGCGCCGAAAGCGGACGAACCGGAGCTGAACGATCATTTTATCAAAGGACGTCTGAACATTGTCGGATCGTCCAAAGTCAGAATAAACGGCATGGAATTTTCTTTGCCCGTAAAAATCCGATCGGGCAGGGCGGGCGACGCTTTCGGTGAATTGAAACGCCGCTACGACGGATCGGAAGGCAGATGTTATCCGTCGGCGGACAATTCCGATATCGCCGAATGTTTCGTCGGCGCGGTCGGTTTGGGGGAAACGCTGATCGATTTCGGATACGCCGAAAATTTGTGATTTTCAGGCTTTTCCCTGTTCTTCGGATAAAAACGACGGATCGACGCCCAGCGACGCGAAGGCGCGGCTCCATTTTTTTTCGTTCGGCAGAGAATACAGCAAATCCGCATCGGCGGAAACGGGCGTCCAGCTGTTTTCTTTGATTTCGTTTTCCAGCTGTCCGGCGCCCCAGCCGACGTATCCCAAGGCAATCAGGTATCTTTCGGGACCTTTCCCCGTCGCGATGTCGTCAATGATATCGGTCGTGACGCTCAGCGACGCCAAATCGGTCATGGTCAAGGTCGCTTTGCCCGTGTATTCGGGGGAATGCAGAACGAAACCGCGCACGACGTCAACGGGACCGCCCGCCATAACAGAGGGATTGACGCCTTTTTCGGGGCGGACGATGTGCAGTTGCGCCAACAAGTCGTCAAAAGTCAGATGTTGTAAAGGCTTGTTGACAACCAGCCCCATCGCTCCTTCCGCCGTGTGCGAACAGACATAGATGACGGCGCGTTCAAATCGTTCGTCCCGCATGCCCGGCATGGCAAGCAGGCATTGACCGTTAAAAAAGTCCATACATTTTAACCCCTGTTGTTTCCGATTTGTTTGTGGTACTATTTTTAGAAATACGCCTTAAAAATTTAAAGGATATTAAAAACATGTTCCGAAAAATCGTTTTGTTTCTGTTTATGGGGCTGATTTTTCCCGCCGCCCTGACCGCCGAAGAATCAAAGGTCATTCCGCTGACAAACGGCGAATTGGAAAAATGGCGCGACCCGAAGGAGGGAAAACGCTGGGATTTTGTTGTCGAGTTCTATAAAAAGAACAAAGCCGTCGGCGCGACAGACGGACAGATTTTGAACGAACTGCTGAAATTTGATGTTAAAGACGGCAAAAATTCCGAATGGGTCGAAAAAATTTCGATGCTGGGAAAACGCTACAAGGATATGGAACATCTTTCCAGAAACGTTATTGACAACATCAATATGAAAATACTGGAAAAATACCCCGGAGAAGTCGACAGATTGATTGATTTCGATGATTTGTCGACCTTGAAAAACATTAAAAACATGCCGATGGGAAAGTTTTCTTTGGGCGAATTTCTCAGTCAGGTCAAACCGATCAATTATTATTCGAATATTGTTAAAACGCCGTTGACGACAACGGTTCTGGCGTCTTGCGTTGATAGCGGCAAAGGAAAAATTCTGATGTCGTTCATCGTGGCTCCCAAAAAAGGAAGCTTTGTCGTCACTTCCGCAGACAACGCGCCGTTCACGCCGGTGAAGGTGGATTTTTCGGCGTCCGAAAACATGGTGATCGGCAAACTGTATCCGCCTTTTGAACAGAACGTCGCCGGAAACGGGAAAAACATGTTCGGCTATGCTGAAAAATTCTATCTGCCGTTCGACGCCTATGTTCAAAACAACGATCTTCCGAGCGAACTGAAAGCGACGTTGACGATGAACGTGTGTGACGGCGACGGCTGCAGGTGGGAAACGACGCCGGAAATCGTCTATACTCCCGTGAAATTCTTGATGGAGTCCGTTTTGTGCACGGATTTGACACAGCAAATGATGCTGTCGCCCGCGTCCGGATTGGCGTCCGTAGAATTAAAGCGGACATATTTCAAAAAAAGCAAATCCGGCGGCGCGGATTTGTATATCGTTTTGAAGCCCGCCTTTTATGTTACGGATCCCGTCATTCATGTCAAAAATCAGCAGGGCGTCAAATTCGGCGATCCGTTTGTTTTGAAAAAAGGCGGCGAAACGGTTTTAAAAATGCGCGTGCTGTCGCCGATTGAACCGGACGCGGTCGTCAAATTGACGATTGACGTCGGTTACGCGGGCGGCGCGATCGAATTTGAAAGCGAAGCCGGATTCACGGATTTGTCTTTCGGACGCGTCGTTTCCGTGTTTTCGTTTTCCGTCATTGATTTTCTGTTTTCCGTTCTTGCCGGACTGAAGTTTCTGTTTTTAACGCCTCTTTTGACCGCATTTTTGATTTTCGGAACGCAAGTGGTTTTCGCCGTGCGCAAATCCGCGGACAAATCGCTTGATTTTTATAACGGCTTGGGAAAGACCGGCTATTTTTGGGTCGTGTTTTATCTCCTGTTCGCCGGAGCGTGCGCCCTCTTGCCCGACGGCATATTCGTCTGGGGCGTGCAATTCTATTCGCCTTTTGCAAATTTCTGCTGGGCGGCTGTTTTCACTTTGTCTGCTTTGGCGGTTTCAAAAGTGTTTGACGATATCGCCGTCATCAAGGCGTTTAAAAAACTGCCGGTCAGGTTTTTTAAAAGTGCGACGCCGCGTGAACAGGCGGGGTTGCTGACGGGGTTCGTCACGGGGGCGTTGCTGTTTGTCACTCCGGCGACACGGCTCTATTTCGACACCTATTTGCTGTTGTCGAAATCGGTCGTTCTGTATTCCGTCGGCTTTTCCGTCGGCGTTTTTGCGCCGTTTATAGCCCTTTCCCTGCTGGACAAGCGCGCGGAGGAATTTCCCGTCTATGAAAAACAGCGCAAAATTATGGCTTTTATTCTGCCCTTGCCGCTGATTGCGCAAATTATCGCGTTGCTGGCGATTATCGGCGTTGAAACGGATATCAAATTGGCGACCGTCGCGGCGGTCTTGCTGATCGTAATGGCATCGGCGGTCAAGCGTGTCGCAAAAGTGACGACCGCGCCGATTGTTGCTATCCTTGCGGCGCTGTCGGTTTTGCCGCTGTTTCCGAAACAGGGAAATTTGATGGAACGCTTGTCAGTGCCTTTTGACGAAACCGCTTTGCATCGTTTCGTCGGCGAAGGCAAATCCGTCATTTTGGGCGTCGGTGAAAATTATTGTTTGGCATGCGTCAAAAACATGTTGCTGACGGAAAAAGCGAAAGATACGGATAACGTCGTTTTCATGCGAATCAATTATCAAAACGACTTTGTCAAAGAACTGCTGATGCAGGAAAAAGACTACGGTATTCCGGCAAATATTCTGTTTTCCCCCGAATACCCCGAAGGCAAGGTGATCGAGCCGGACTTGGCGTGGTACACCGTCAAAGACGTCAGTGCCGCCCAGGACAATTAAAGTCTAATTATCAT
>OQVL01001488.1_pt1 | contig 14045 bp, 12 predicted proteins | sample 1691501 | NCBI WGS metagenome assembly OQVL01 (sample SAMN03418253, study PRJEB22391) | human gut metagenome | biome: human-gut; feature: organic feature; material: feces | host: Homo sapiens | place: Tanzania | collected 2013-01
ATGGGTTCCGAAGCAAAGAAATATGAAATAGATATGTGCAGCGGCTCAATACTGAAAAAAATGCTGGCTTTTACTATCCCGCTTATGTTTTCAAGTATTCTGCAGCTGCTTTTCAATGCGGCAGATATCGTAGTTGTGGGAAAATTTGCAGGTGATAACTCGCTGGCGGCAGTCGGCTCAAACACGGCGCTTATAAATCTGCTTACAAACCTTTTTGTGGGACTGTCAATAGGTGCAAACGTTACAGCCGCACGATTTTACGGTGCAAAGCGTGATGATGACCTGAGCGTCACGGTACATACATCAATGGCAATAAGCCTTATCAGCGGAATTTTTCTCACTGTGGTCGGCATACTGGGCGCAAGGCAGATGCTGGAATGGATGCAGACCCCCGAAGAGGTTATCGACCTTGCTTCCCTTTATCTGCGGATATACTTCATCGGTATGACCTCCAACATGGTATATAACTTCGGAAGCGCTCTGCTTAGAGCTGTAGGCGATACAAAACGTCCGCTTTATTACCTTATTGCGGCAGGCATCATCAACATTATCCTGAACCTTATCTTTGTTATAGTGTTCAAAATGGACGTGGCAGGTGTTGCGCTGGCGACTATCATTTCCGAGACAGTCTCGGCTGTGCTGGTGGTAAGGTGCCTTATGAAGGAAACGGGTGCTATCAGGCTTATCCTCAAAAAACTGCGCATTGACGGTGCAAAGCTTGGCATGATAATGAGGATAGGTCTCCCCGCAGGCTTTCAGGGTATCGTGTTCGCCCTTTCAAACGTAGTTATCCAGTCCTCCGTAAATATTTTCGGCAACATCGTGGTTGCGGGAAATTCAGCCGCCGCCAACATCGAGGGCTTTGTTTATGTGGCAATGAACTCATTCTATCAGGCGACTATTTCCTTTGTTAGCCAGAACTTCGGCGCAGGAAAATATGAGCGCATAAATAAAATAGTTATCCGTGGCGAGGCGTGCGTTATCGCTGTGGGAGTGGTGCTGGGAAATCTGGCGGTAATCTTCGGCGAGCAGCTGCTGAGCATATACTCCAACAATCCCGAGGTAATTGCTGCGGGAATGGTTCGACTGGGGATAATCTCACGAACATACGCACTGTGCGGCATAATGGACGTTATGGTGGGCGCTCTGAGAGGCATCGGCTACTCGATAATGCCCATGATAGTATCCCTTGTAGGTGCCTGCGGACTGAGGCTTTTATGGATAGCAACAGTTTTCCGGATACCCGAATATCACCGCATAGAAACGGTTTACCTTTCTTACCCTATCACATGGATAATCACCTTTACGGTGCATATCATCTGCTTTATCTGGGCAAGGCACAGGGTAAAGGTCCAATATGAAATGACGGGTCAGCCCGCCGAATAAAAAAAGGTCAGGCATATCATGAGTGTGCCTGACCTTTTTTATTTTCATAACAAATACGTCATCAAAGCAATGTCATCTTGTATCATTTTTCGTTGTTATGACACAAAATAAGGCTCTGCAATTAAATAATATGTAGTTTTTTTGAAATAACTGTTGATTTTTGGACCTTGGCGTGGTATAATGGAAAAAGCGGTAAAATTGACAGAATAAATATGTGAAGGAGCTGCGCCATGGATAAAAAAATTACCGATATAACCGACCCGTCCATCATCGTACCCGCTGACAACTGTAAGGACATTTATTTTTCTCTTTTCAACAGTATGTATGACGGACTCAGTGTTTTTGAGGTTTGCGGAAATAAGATCAGGGCGCTGTACCTTAATGAAAGATATTTCGATAATGTGGGCTACACCCTCGAACAATATACCCCTTATATTGAAAACGTTACCGTTACCCTTTTTGAAGAGGACGAGCAGCGCATTTTCGGTCTGGCGCAGGAGTGTATCAGGAACCACTCCGACTTTTACTGTGAGGTAAGGGGCTACAGATTTGACGGCTCCGTCGGCTGGTTCTGCATACGTGCAAGAACGGTGGATTTTATCAAAAGCGATAACCCCGTTTTCCTGGCTTCCATCAACGACATCTCCCGCCGCAAGGAGCTTGAGCATCAGTACAGCATAAGCAAGGAGCGCTACAGGATACTTGAAGAAACAAGCAGCGCTTTCCTTTTTGAATATTCGCTTCTCAATGATAACATGACCTTTTTCCCCGAGGCAGGAAAGTCCCATGAGATAGTAAACTACGGAATGTACCTCAGGCGCAGCAACAGGATATATCCCGATGATGCTATATATTTCTACTACATACTTATGAGATGCTGCCGCAAGGAATGCAAGGGCTTTATAGATATCAGATATCTTGACAACGTAACGGAAGAATATATCCATTCAAGAGTGCATTATTCAAGCATTGCCGATGAATTCGGCTTTGTGCTGAAGATCGTGGGCAGGATAGAGGATATAACCGAGCAGAACGGTATCAAGTCTGAGCTTGTATCCGAAAAATACAGCAGCGCTTACGGAAAGCTTCCCTCGGCTCCTGACGCTATTGCCCAAATAAGCGAAAAGATATCCCACGAGGGCAGCAAGGGTGCTCTGTTTTTTGCCGATATAGACGATTTCGGCGACTTTAACAGCAGATACGGCAAGGAAGCCGCTGACAATGCGGTAGCCCTTGCGGCTGAGATAGTAGGCGACGTATTCAGCGACGCTGTTGTGTTCAAATTCCCCGATGATGAATTTGTGATATACACCGAAAATATGTCCGAGCCTGATCTGCACGACAGATACGAAAAGCTTCAGGCAGCGTGCAGAACAATAAAGCTCACCTCAGGCGATACTGCCAGCGACATCGGCATCACATTCAGCGTAGGTGCCGCATGGACTCAGAACAGCAGCAAGGTGAATATCAAGGACTATTTCATCACCGCCGAGAGGGTGCTTTACAAAGCCAAAACAGACGGCAAAAACAGAATGTATGTGGAAAAGGTAATCTTCTGACAATAATACAAGCTCAGCCCGAAAGTATCCTATGATATTTTCGGGCTTTCATATTGCAAAAAAGCCCACCGTATGAACGCCATACGATGGGCTTTGTTTTTTCTTATACTAAGCACCAATTAAAAACTATACAAAAAATCGAGCATAATCTTGCGTATATGGATTATGTGATGATTTTTTGTCTATAGTTTTATTGGTGATTAGTATTATTAAAGCTGGTCTGCGATATCGTAGATGAGCTTTTCGGACTTCTCCCAGCCGAGGCAGGGGTCGGTGATGGACTTGCCGTATGTGCCCTCTTCAACCTTCTGGCAGCCGTCAACAATGTAGCTTTCGATCATGAAGCCCTTGACAAACTTCTTGATATCGTTGTTGTGGCGGCAGCTGTGAAGAACTTCGTTGCATATTCTTATCTGCTCCAGATACTTCTTGTTGGAGTTTGCATGGTTTGCGTCAACGATAACAGCCATGTTCTCAAGGTTCTTTGCTGCATACATCTCGTAAAGAAGTGCAAGATCCTCGTAATGGTAGTTGGGGTGAGAATTGCCGTGCTTATCAACATAGCCTCTCAGGATAGCATGGGTAAGAGGATTACCCTTGCTGCGTGCTTCCCAGCCTCTGTAAAGGAATGTGTGCTGGGACTGAGCTGCGATGATGGAGTTGAGCATCACGGAATAGTCGCCGCTGGTGGGGTTCTTCATACCAACGGGGATAGTAAGTCCGCTGGCGGTAAGGCGGTGCTGCTGATCCTCAACAGAACGTGCGCCTATTGCAACATAGGAAAGGATATCGGAAAGATATCTGTGATTCTCGGGGTAGAGCATTTCATCTGCGCACACAAGACCTGTTTCGGTAAGAGCCTTTGTGTGGAGCTTTCTGATAGAGATAAGACCCTCAAGCATATCTTCGCCCTTGGTGGGGTCGGGCTGATGTACCATTCCCTTATAGCCCTGACCGGTAGTTCTGGGCTTATTGGTATAAATTCTGGGGATAATAAGTATCTTGTCCTTTACCTTATCCTGAACCTTTGCAAGGCGGTTAACGTAATCAAGAACGCTGTCCTCTCTGTCGGCAGAGCAGGGACCGATGATAAGCAGGAACTTATCAGACTTGCCTGTAAAAATATCAGCGATCTCGACATCTCTCTCAGCCTTGATCTTCTTTACTTCTTCGGGGATAGGGAACTGCTTCTTGATATCCTGAGGGATAGGCAGCTTCCTGACGAAATCCATATTCATCATAACGGGTGACTCCTTTAAAAAATATTGCCCCATGCGGTCGGAGGGCGATGCGAAAGCCTGTCTCTATATCAGCTATATTTATATCCCACTTTAAAGTCCCATCGCTTTAATGTGTGATAATTTCGATCTGTGACTAATTATAGCACATAGAGCAATGATTGTCAAGCACATATTTAGACATTTTTTTGTATTTTTAAAAAAAGAAACTTTCCTCATGCAAAGCAAAAGGGCGGCCGAATGACCGCCCTTGTTATATTACTGAATATCGCTCTGATCGGTAATGTCATCGAACAGCAGAAGTAAAATATCCTTTTCGCCGTCGCTGAAAAGCCTGCGGCAGAACATTCTTATGCTGCGGACAGAGCCGTCATCTGCTGTGATGCAAAAATCATGTGGAAGCTTGTTCCTGATGCTGTGCCTGAAGCCTTCTACCGCTCCGTTTCGATCTCCGACAAGCTTATTGTACCTGTCCATATGCCTGAAATAGGGCTGGTATTCTTCCCTTGTGCAGCCGAGCATCTTGAAAAAGCTGTCGTTTATCATCAGCGCTTCAAGGTTGCTGCCGTCGCTCTCGGCAATGGCAGCCGGTCCCATAAGATTGAAGAACAGCGGATTTGACATAACGGAATCCATAAGCTCAGCCACATCGGTGACGCCGTTATTGCTGAGGCTTTCACTGCTTTCCGTCCGTGAGGAAATGAGCTTCTGCTCAAACTCGTCCGCAGGAATGGGGCGTGAGAAATAATAGCCCTGCATAAAATCGCAGCCGATATTTTTTAGATATTCTGCCTGCTCCTTGGTCTCAACGCCCTCTGCAAGAACTTCCAGTCCCAGCCACCTTGTCATTCGGACAATGCAGTTGAGGATACTTCCGCCCTTTCCGCTGGTGTCCTTGGCATCAAGGAACTTCATATCGAGCTTGATAAGGTCAACCGCAACGTCCTTCAGGGCATTGAGCGAAGAATATCCGCTGCCGAAGTCGTCCATCTCAACGGTAAAGCCTAAGTCCTTTAACCTGTTGACCACGTTTATAAGCTCGTCGGAATTTTTTATGTATGCCGTTTCGGTTATCTCAATGGGGAGCAGCTCCTTGGGGATATTATACTTCTCCAGCAGGCTGCAAAGCTCCTTGCAGATATCCTCACGCAGCACGTCGTATCGTGAAACATTCACAGATATGGGGCAGTGCATACCCATATCCAGCCATTTTCGCTGATATATGCAGACCTTCTCCCACACATATCTGTCAAGCTGATATATCATTCCGTGGCGCTCAAGGAGAGGTATGAACTCAGCGGGAGATACATTGCCGTGCTTGGGGCTGTGCCACCTTACCAGTGCTTCCGCTCCCACCATCTTGTTCTGTGCGTAGTTGCACTGGGGCTGGAAGAATACGGAAAGCTCGTGATTTTCCAGAGCGGACTTAAAGTCCTGTATAAGCTCTGTCTCACGCTTCTGACCGTCCATAAGCTCGCTGCTGTAAAAGGCGATATCGCTGCTCTGATAGGTCTTAAGGCTTCTTCTGGCAAGATTTGCCTTATCCACAGCCTCGGATATGCTTATTCTTTCATCAAAAACATATATGCCGCTCTGAAGCTCCAGCTTGTAGTTCACCGACTTCATAACATCGGAATTCAGCACTATCTCGTTGAACCGTTCAAAGCGCCTGCGTATTCTTCCCTCGGAGTCGTCCTTGGGGTATTTCGCAAAAAAGCAGAACTGGTCGGCTGCAATGCGGCAACACGCCTCATCGGGGCACATATATTTTTTAAGCAGCTGTGCTATGGTTATAAGCACCTTGTCGCCCATTTTATAGCTGTAGCGCCTGTTGAAAAGGTTGAAAAACTTTATATCCATAACGCAGCAGAAATACGTGACATCCGGATTCTGCGCCATAAGATCCGCCGCACGGCGCTTCAGTGCCGCAAAGTTCGGTATTCCCGTAAGAGGGTCGGTGTAGAGCTTCTCCTCCGCTCCCCTTTCAACGCAGTATGCGTGAATGCACTTGGCTACGGACATTCCCACAAGATTAAGGGTCTCCACCGAGGGAAAATGGTTCCTGATATTATGGAGGCTTATTGTACCGATAAAGTCGCCGTTATAGTGCATAGGGATAAGCAGAATGGAGCGAATGCCGCAGGCTGTCCAGTATTCACGGATACGTGGGTCAAGCTTGTCAGCCGTGGAAACGTCCTCTATGCGCAGATATCTCAGATGAATGGTGGCATCGGATAAGCTCTTTCTCTCTTCATCGGTAAGAACGGTAGCTATCTGGGTAAAAGGCTCCCCAGACTTTGACCAGCCAGCATTCAGCCTGTTGGGAGTGTAGTCGGTGATAATAGCTCTGTCAGCGCTGAAAAATGTACCGATTATATCGCAGATCTTCTTGAAATTATCCTCAATGGGATTTTCGTCCATAAGACAGCTTAGAACGCTTGTAAGGGCATTTCGGCTGAGAAGATACTCAGTCATGACCTCGTTGCGCCTTGCCTGGGAATTTATGTTTATGCCCGTGTGGAGCATAGCTCTCCTGCCGTTCCAATCGATGTCGATAACTTTCAGAAAGGCTTCGACGCCAAGCATCTCACATTTATGAGTCCAGAAATAATAGTTATCTCTTCTGAGTTTTTTTAACGGACAGAACTCGCAGGGGTGATCCTTGCCCTCGATAAATTCATAGCATTTTCTGCCGTGCCAGTCGCCCAGCGTGTTTGTAACGGTATTATCCTTTTTCTGCTGGAAAAGCAGCAGCTCATAGGTCTCGGAATCACATATATAAAGCCAGTCCTCGGAATCGGACACTATCTCCTCATCGCCGAAATAATATCCGTAATTTTTAGCCAGACCCGTAAGATCCAAGCGGTCACTGCTGCCTGACATCATATAAGGGTCACCTCCGTTGTTCAAGTAATTTCAAGTCACACTTATTTAACTTATATTATAACAGAACGCATTAAATAGTTCAATGGTTTTTAAACAAGTTTGCCGAATTTGCATATATTTGCTTCTGCCATTTTAGTAATGTTGTCTATATATTTTAGTCAGAAATTCGACTGAATACGTTTACACATTTTCTCATAAACAACGAAAAATGCCGCACTTGGCATTATTTTGCTTTGTGCGGCAGCTCGTTTCTTATTACTTCCACAGCAGCCATGATATCATCGGCATACTTGGGGTTATACTCAACAGTAAGGTCGGGGGGTGAGGGCATTTCGGATATTGCGGCAAAGACATCATTCCACGGGATAGTTCCGTCATATATGGGCTGATGGCTGTCGGTCATGCCGTCGTTGTCGTGAAGATGAAAGCCCTTTATCCTGCTTCCCAGCTTTCGGATAAGGAACGGGATATCCCAGCCGTTCACGTTTGCATGGCCCGTGTCAAGAAGCATACCCCACCTGTCCCCTTTGGAAAGGGCGATGAAATCCTCCTCAGTGACCATAAGGCTGTTTTCACGCCATGAGCCTATGTTTTCAAGAAGTATCTTTACGCCGTATGGCTCCGCAAGCCCTGCGGTCATGTTATCTTTGAAAAGACGTAGAAGCCGTTTGCGCCGTCCAGCTTGGCAGCCTCATACAGCTCATGGGATATTCCCTGCATTCCGCTTATGTAGAATATCATAAGATATCCCGCCTGCTTCCAGATGAGCATTATGATTATGCCCCAGATAGCAAGCTTGGGGTCGGAAAGCACACGGAGGTTGGGGAAGAAATGTCCCAGCAGACCGTAGCCCGGAGTGTAGATAAAAAGCCAGATATTTGCCACGGCCACCATGGGCAGCACTGTAGGATAGAAGAATGAAAGGCGGGCAAAGGAGCAGCTGAACTTCACCTTTTCGGTAAAGAGAGCCATCATTGCGGAAAGTGCGATGCTCACGGGAACGGTTATCACCGCAATGAGGAGATTGTTTTTAAAGGACTGCACGAAAACTGCGTCCTTTGCATGATGAGTGTAGTTATACAGCCCCACGAACTTAGGGGTCATAACTGCCAGTCGGGCTATATAGAAGCATTTCTGAAATTCTACGGCTTTGAAAAATACATCACCGACCACCTTTGCTGGGGCGACAACAAGCTTCCCAAAAGCGAGAATATCCGCCTGATAATGGAGAAAAACCACGTTGCCGACGGCACATATATGGGCGACACTCAGCTTGACTGCGACAGCGCATATGCGGCAGGCGCAAGGTTCATTCACGCCGCCTACGGCTTCGGCACGGCGGACAGGTATGACCTGAAAATATACAGCTTCGCAAAGCTCACCGAATGTGTGGAGTAATGTTACTTTTTTCCATATGTCTGAAACTAAAATCCATTGATTTCTCCTTGGCAGTGTGATATAATTTAATAAATTAGCTGCGCACAAAATATCACACGAAGGGGAAGATATCATGATAAACACTTACATTGCCGCTCTTGCGGAATACGGTCTCAAAACAGGTCTTATCACCGCAGATGACAGAATATTTGCGGTAAACTCTATCCTTGCCGCTTTGGGTCTGGACGATTATGAGGAGCCCAAGAATATCCCTCACATGGAGCTTGAGGAGATCCTCAAGGGTCTGCTGGACTTTGCCTGCTCGAAGAATATCATTCCCGACAGCATTGCTTACCGTGACCTTTTTGATACAAAGCTCATGGCTTGCCTTACTCCCCGTCCCTCGGAGGTCATTGCAAAGTTCAAGGCTGACTATGCTGTCTCCCCCGTCACCGCTACCGATAATTATTACAAGCTCAGCCGTGACACCGATTATATCCGCCGCTACCGCATTGCAAAGGATATAAAGTGGAAGACCGAGACCGAATACGGTGAACTTGATATCACCATCAACCTCTCAAAGCCCGAAAAGGACCCCAAGGCAATAGCTGCCGCAAAGAACGCCAAGCAGAGCGGTTATCCCAAGTGCCTGCTGTGTCCCGAGAATGTGGGCTATGCGGGCCGCCTCAATCACCCTGCACGCCAGAACCACAGAATTATCCCTGTGGATATCTGCGGCGAGCCATGGGGCTTCCAGTACTCCCCTTACGTTTACTACAACGAGCACTGCATTCTTTTCAACACCAAGCACACTCCCATGGTCATCGACAAGAAGGCTTTTGAAAAGCTCTTTGACTTTGTAAGCAAGTTCCCCCACTATTTCATCGGTTCAAATGCAGACCTGCCTATCGTAGGCGGCTCTATCCTGAGCCATGAGCATTTCCAGGGCGGAAACTACACCTTTGCAATGGCAAAGGCAAATATCGAAAAGGAATACAAGATAAAGGGCTTTGAAGATGTTACCGTTGGCAGAGTAAAGTGGCCCATGTCCGTTATAAGGCTCAGAAGCGCCGACACAGGCAGACTTGTGGAGCTGGCGGACAACATCCTTACCAAGTGGAGAGGCTACACCGATGAAGCTGCTTTCATCTTTGCGGAAACTGACGGCGAGCCTCACAACACCATCACTCCCATTGCCCGCAAGAACGGCGATATGTACGAGCTTGACCTGGTGCTGAGAAACAACATCACCACCGAGGAGCACCCTCTTGGCGTATATCACCCTCATGCAGAGCTGCACCACATCAAAAAGGAGAACATCGGTCTTATCGAAGTTATGGGTCTGGCAGTTCTCCCCGCTCGTCTAAAAAATGAGATGCAGCAGCTGGCAGATGTGCTTGTTACAAAGGGCGTAAGCGCAGTCCGCAGCAACCCCGTTCTTGAAAAGCACGCCGACTGGGCTGAGGACTTCTGTTCAAGAAGGACTGTCAATGCCAACAATGTTCACGAAGTCATTCGTGACGAGATAGGAAAGGTATTTGCAAAGGTTCTGGAGCACGCAGGCGTTTACAAGCGCACTCCCGAGGGAGAAGCCGCTTTTGACAGATTTGTGGAATATCTCAACAAGTAAATAATAAAAAAATCCCCTTCCGACTTTGACGTACACATCAAAGATCGGAAGGGGTTATTTCTGCCATTTTTAAGGCGGATAAAATCAAAAAAAGGAAAATGGGAAATGATTTTTAATTAACAAAAGAGTATTGGAATAGACTATTAAATATGCTTTTAGGAGAGAAAATTACTTGGCAAGCTCCTCGCCGAGAGCCTTGCACTTTGCAAGATCTTCATCGGAGGGAGTGAGGTTAACGATAAGTCCCTCGCCGCCAACGATCTCAGCGCCTGCTGCTGTGCAGCGGTCTGCCCAGGTTCTCATCCACTCGCCGTCGCCCCAGTCATAAGAACCGAAGAGAGCGATCTTCTTGCCGGAGAGCATGCTCTCGATGCCTGTGAAGAAAGGCTCGAACTCATCTTCCTCCAGCACCTCGGAACCCATTGCGGGGCAGCCGAATGCCAGTCTGTCATAATCTGCGATATTGCCGCTGAAATCGGAAACGCTGAACAGCTCTGCGCCTGCGCCCTCTGCAACAGCCTTAGCCATCATTTCGGTATTGCCTGTACCGCTCCAGTAAATAACTGCAATTTTCATTAAAAGATCTCCTTTTATCAAGATATTCTGAGTGCCTGATAGATATCAATGCCCTCATTTAATTTATTGCACAGAAATTTTCTGCACCTTCCGTAATTTGCAAACGTCCGCTCCGCCGCTTCCACGTTGCCGTAAACCTTCCAGCAGCCGCAAAGCTTGAAGTTTCCGCCGTTGTTCTCGATAAAGCCTTTGACATCTTCAAAGGGATATCCGAGAAAAACACCTATCTCATGAGGAAAATCCCCATGCTCACATATTCTTTCCGAAAGTCTGTCAAGACATTCATCAAGAGATAAATTCTCGCCGTATCCATAGCCTGCGAGAAGCTGTTTTGCCGTACAGTCTGAAAGCCTTTTTTTCATAAGCTTTTCGCTGTAAAGTAAGATCAGGGCTCTGTTTTTGCAGCAGCACAGCTGCTTTATTTTCAGTCCTCTTGATACCGCCCTGCGGTTGAAAAATTCAAGATGTGCTTCAACATCAAATTCGTCCATAGAAAGTGAGAGCAGACCTGCGCATTTTATTCCCAGCAGTGTGGGAGCTGTGTGCATTGCAAGCTTGCGCTCGAATTTCAATTCACGTTCTGACATTTTGGCACCGCCTTTTGGTTGATTTGATTAGCTATCGCTAACCGCAAGCTGTAAAAAAATCAGCAGCAGTACTGCTCAAGAATACTCTTGAGGGCGCTTACACTTGCGCTGTGTATTCTTGCAACGGGAATATCGTGCTTCTGGGACTTCTGATTAACGCTGTTTACCATCTTGTGGGAACAGGTGCTTGTGAAAACTACCATCAGATCGGGTGTGCCAAGCTTGTTTTCAAAGTCGGAAGGCATCTGTGTGAAAACCTTTGCCTTGCAGTTATATGACTTGCAGATATCCTTGTATCTTGTAGCCATTCTGTCGTTTCCGCCTACTACAACTACGCTCATTTTTATTATCCTCCTTTACAAAATTTGATCTGTCTTGATTAGCCTTTGCTAACTGACTATAGTATATCATATATTTTTCAGTTAGTCAAGGGTAACTTAATATTTTTTTATAGTAATTTTTCCTGTGATATCAAAGGGTAATTCATACGCTCCGTGAAATAATAATCACATATCCGAATACAAGGAAGTGATAATATGTCAAAGCAGGGAATGAACCGTATCAGCCGCACCCATGTGAAGCCACGCAACGAAGCTGCTGCCGTGCCTGAGATACAGGGCAAGGCAAAGCACGGGAACGAAAAGGCAAATCCCATTATTGCAGGGACTCATGCGCCTGCGCTGAAGGTTTACCACTCAGAGCCTCATTCTCACCAATAGTTTTGATATCATAACGCCTTATACTAAGCACCAATTAAAAACTATACAAAAAATCGAGCATAATCTTGCGTGTATGGATTATGCGAAGATTTTTTGTATATAGTTTTATTGGTGATTAGTATTATGATACATTCTGATATGCTCTTTGAGCTTGTCAAAGGACTGGGCGCTGATATTATGCTCAAGGCGGCAGGCGTCCTCCGCAGCTGTTTTTTCGTCAACCCCTATGCCGATGAGCCAGTCGGTAAGCACCGTATGGCGCTCATAAACACTTTCCGCCGCTTTTCTCCCGTCATCAGTGAAGGTGATGTATCCGTTGTCATCAACACGGATAAATCCTCCGTTTTTAAGCAGTCCCACCGCACGGCATACGCTGGGCTTGGTAACGTTCATCTCACGGGCGATATCAACAGAACGCACTTCCCCGTTGCGGTTGCCGAGAACAAGGATAGTTTCAAGATAGTCCTCGCCTGACTGTCCGAGATTGCTCATATATCCGTCTCCTCTCCAATACAGCAAAACGGCCCGGATATGATGTCGGATCATATCCGAGCTATTTTACAGTGTCTCGTATCTATAGTTCTATTGCTTTTATCTCTTTACATTGAATGCAGCCATTCCGGGATAAACTGCACTTGCACCAAGCTCTTCTTCAATTCTGAGGAGCTGGTTGTACTTTGCAACACGCTCACTTCTGCTGGGTGCGCCTGTCTTGATCTGGCAGGTGTTGAGAGCAACCGCAAGGTCTGCGATAGTTGTATCGGCAGTCTCGCCGGAACGGTGAGAAGAAATTGCAGTGTAGCCTGCCTTGTGAGCCATCTTGATAGCTTCAAGTGTCTCGGAAACAGAACCGATCTGGTTGAGCTTGATAAGGATAGAGTTGCCGCAGCCAAGGCTGATGCCCTTTGCAAGTCTCTCGGTGTTGGTTACGAACAGATCGTCGCCCACCAGCTGAACCTTGCCGCCAAGCTCCTTGGTAAGCTCCTGCCAGCCTTCCCAGTCCTCTTCGTCCAGAGCGTCCTCAATGGAGATGATGGGATACTTTTCAACAAGCTTCTTCCAGTGAGCGATAAGCTCGGAAGATGTGAACCTTGTGCCTGCCTTTGGAAGAATGTATTCGCCCTTCTTGGAACCCTTCCACTCACTGGAAGCAGCGTCCATAGCGATCATAAAGTCCTTGCCCGGCTCATAGCCTGCGTTCTTTACAGCTTCGAGAATGTACCGGATAGCCTCTTCATCGCTTCCAAGGTCAGGAGCAAAGCCGCCCTCGTCGCCTACGGAAGTAGCAAGTCCCTTGGACTTAAGAAGTGCTGCCAGAGCGTGGAATACCTCTGCGCACTGTCTGAGAGCTTCCTTGAAAGAGGGAGCGCCTACGGGCATTATCATGAATTCCTGAACATCAACGGTGTTTGCTGCGTGAGCGCCGCCGTTAAGAATGTTCATCATAGGAACGGGAAGTCTGTTGCCGCTTACGCCGCCGAGGAATCTGTAAAGAGGCACGCCTATAGCAATGGAAGCTGCTCTTGCAGCTGCGATGGAAACAGCAAGGATAGCGTTTGCGCCGAGCTTTGACTTATCCTTTGTGCCGTCAGCGTCGATCATAGCCTTATCAACCGCATATGTATCGGCAGCGTCAATGCCCTTTACAGCGGCATTGATAACAGTGTTGATGTTCTCAACTGCCTTTGAAACGCCCTTTCCGCCGTATCTGGACTTGTCGCCGTCACGAAGCTCAAGAGCCTCAAACTCACCAGTGGAAGCACCGCTGGGAGCAGTACCTCTGCCGACAGTACCGTCAGCAAGATAAACCTCAGCCTCAACTGTGGGGTTTCCTCTGGAATCAAGGATCTCTCTGCCTATGACCTTTTCAATAGCTGTATAAACCATAGCTTTTACCTCCGTATTATATTTCACATTATGCGTTAGCCTTTGCTAACGCATATATTATATCACGCATATTCAAGTTAGTCAATGCTAATTTAATATTATTTTAAATTACCTTAAATAGATGAAAATTTTTACGCAGTTGAATTGTTTTACATATGTTATACTAATCTTCAATCGTTCTATAGGCAAAGCCGACAGAT
>OQVL01001490.1_pt1 | contig 14041 bp, 11 predicted proteins | sample 1691501 | NCBI WGS metagenome assembly OQVL01 (sample SAMN03418253, study PRJEB22391) | human gut metagenome | biome: human-gut; feature: organic feature; material: feces | host: Homo sapiens | place: Tanzania | collected 2013-01
TCGCATCAAGAACAATGCTGAGCTAGAAGAACTTCTCTGTATATTATCATCTGGCCTACAAAGGGTATCTGATGGAATTCTTCAAGCCCAAGACCGTCAACTTGCGTATCCAGGCGATGAACAAGTATCTGGATTTTCTGCACAGAGACCGCTTGCGGCTGAGAGCTGTGAAAGTGCAGCAAAAGAATTTTCTGGAAAATGTGATCAGCAATGCTGACTACAATTTCATGAAAAAGCAGCTCAAAAAGGATGGCAATATGGAATGGTACTTCGTGGTCTGGTATCTGGCTGCGACTGGGGCTCGCGTCAGCGAACTTATTCAAATCAAAATCGAGCATGTGGAACTCGGCTATTTTGACCTATATACTAAGGGTGGAAAGCTACGCAGGCTATACATACCTAAAAAGTTGCGGACGGAAACTCTTGAATGGCTGGAGGAAACGCAGCGTTCCTCCGGCTTTTTGTTTCTAAACCGTTATGGAGAGCGTATCACTACACGCGGTATTTCCCAGCAGCTTAAAAACTATGCCGAAAAGTATGGATTGGATAAAAAGGTAGTATACCCGCATTCATTCCGCCATCGATACGCAAAGAACTTCTTGGAGAAGTATAACGACATTGCTCTGTTAGCAGATCTAATGGGTCACGAGAGCATTGAGACTACTCGCATTTACCTCCGCAGAACTGCCAGCGAACAGCGGGCGCTGGTGGATAAAATCGTCACATGGTAAAGGAACAGCCGCCTTCTTTCGAGGGCGGCTGTTGGTCAAGATAATGCGTCCGTAATCATATTTAGGAATTCAAATATGATACCAATTTGTTGAACAATTCGTTCCTGTTCTTTGACGGGTGGGAGCGGGAAATAGGCGTTCTCAACATATGCCTTGCTGATGCGCTGTTGACCGACATCTCCTGTAAAGGTCTGCTTCCCCTTTTCAACAAAGTAATCGGATTTAATATATGCCAGCAAATACCGTACGAAGATATTATTCCCAAAAGGTCGCAACACATGAAGTTCGGTTGTTCCCGCACCGTATCCGTTGGTCAGATTCTCAAAAACGGTAGATTTTCGGTTTTCAAAGCATGGTGTAATCTTGGCGACACCAACATCCCCCTCGGCAAAGTGAGTAAAACCGTTTTTTACCTCTTTCCAATGGCGCACATCAGTAGCGTGTTTGCCGCTATATCCATCATCTATCAGCGGCATAGGAATAAAAGATACATCCAGATCATCATCCAACTTATTTCGAGGATTAATAATAAATACATCTTTGAGGCGGACCCAGCGCCAAGAATCCGGAATATCAAAGGGAAGGTCATCGTTGATATCTACCGTCGTTTGACCATTATTTAGATAATAAGAGTTATCCTCACCACGGAAGATGACGGATTCCTTCTTGTCACGCTTAATCTTACCCTGCTTGATGAGTTCTTCTTTCTCTGCACGGATACGCTCCAGCAGGACAGAGGCAGGTTCATCATTCGGATCTTGTGGTATAAGCTGGCCACGAATAGCGAGATCGAGGATTTTGGATTTGGTGGCCATTATTATGGAGAGTAAAGACTTTTTCTCAGCATCAATTTTTGCTACATACGCCAACAAAGCCTGGGCTGTTGGAACAATTCTTAGTTGCTCGCTTATTGGCGGAAGAGGGATGAATAACTCTTTTAACGATGTGCCATTACAATTCGGTTGACCGACACCAACAGATTTGTCTGTAATCTGCGACCAATAACAAGCACTATCAAAAAACTGGTATATATACTCGGGAGATAAACTTCCCAATAGGCGGATTCGGATTAAATATGATGCATAAACTGAAGGATATGGTGTTTCAGTAATTAAGAAGGACTTGCCAACAGTGGCTCCGGTGCGTGCAAAAACAATGTCGCCAGTTTTAAGTAAATAAGCCTCAGGATCATTTACCGTTGTAAACGGAACGGCATTCCAATCAACTTTTCCGTCTTGAATATCTGTAATTCGCAAAAGTCTGTGCGTACCTTGTGGTTCTGCTGAATTGCTCAATCCATACTGAATAGCTGCACTTAGGTTCCCTAATCTCACCCATGCCCAGCCATCTGGCAGGCCAAACGGGACTTCATCCTCGATACATTTCACGCTGCCGTCAGCGAACTTCTCATAATGCAAATTATCCTCACCGACAAAGATAACGGAATCGTTCTTGATATCCTTGGGCTTGAGCTTGCCCTCCTTGACCATCTGTTGCTTCTGCTGGCGAATACGCTCCAACAACACGGATGCAGGTTCGTCATCTGGGTCTTGTGGCACCAACTTGCCTCGGATAGCGAGGTCAAGGATTTTTTGCCGTAATGCTTTCGTATCAATCACAGGTCTATCCCTCCGAGGATCTCTTGCAGTTTTGCTACGGCATCCGTAATTGCCGCTGACTTGCTCTGCATATCATTAAGGATTTCCGTAATGGTGCGGTCATCTTTCTCGCCGAGATCAAGCCACTTGAAATCAAGCTTCAACTGATCGCGCGAATACACTTCTTCCTCGGTAAACTTTCTCCATCTTCCATTCGGGTTTTCTTCAGAATATGTTTGTACACGATCCTGAATATGTCCGGAGCAATAGCTGGCGACGAAATCATCAAGGTTTTCGCGAGTCATCGGCTTAGTTGCCAGCGTATGCTTTATGCCGGTACGGTAGTCATAGACCCAAATATCCTTTGTGGGGTTTCCCTTATCAAAGAACAGCACATTCGTTTTCACACCGTTTGCATAGAAAATGCCGGTTGGCAGGCGAAGAATTGTATGCAGGTTAAAGGCTTTTAGAAGTTTTTCGCGCACTTTTGCCGTTGCTCCGCCGTCAGTAAGGACATTATCCGGAAGGACAACACCGACGCGTCCTTTATCCTTAACAATCGACATGATATGCTGCAAGAAATTGACCTGGTTGTCCGAAGTCTTTACGAATTCGGGACGATTGGCATACACCTCAACACTGCCCTGCGGTCTCGTTCCGAACGGAGGATTCGCAAGAATAACATTGAACATTTTGTCAGACTTATCAATCAGAGAATCCTGACATACAATCGGGCTCTTTGCGGTACCGATGTCATGCAGATAGAGATTCATTGAGGCGAGCGTTACAACCAGCGGAGTATTATCCGCGCCGAAGAAAGCTCTGTTTTTCAAGAAATTCTGCTTTTCAATCTCGCGGCTCTGTGGCTTCATGTGCTCAAAAGCAGCCAGAAGGAAGCCGCCTGTACCGCAAGCGGGATCGGCCACAGTCTCGGTGATTTTCGGATCGACTACATCAACAATAGCTTTTATCAGCGCACGGGGAGTGAAATATTGACCGGCTCCGCTTTTCTTATCCTGTCCGTTCTTTTCAAGGATGGATTCGTAGATAGCGCCCTTGAAATCACCCTCCATCATATACCAGTTCTCACCGTTGACCATTTCGATGACTTTGGCGAGCATTACAGGACGGTCGATTTTGTTGGATGCTTTCGTGAATATAGTTCCGATCAGACCAGTGTCTTTGGAAAGCTCTTTCAGGATTTCCTCATATTTATCAACTAAGTCCGGTCCGTTGAGCTCAACTAAATCTTCCCATTTGTAACCTTCAGGGATGGCGCTACCGAGCCCCAATTCTTCCTTTTCGCTGTCCATCTTAAGAAAAAGAATATATGTGAGCTGTGTGATGTAGTCGGTGAAACCGACGCCCGCCGCCGCGAGAACATTTGCGATATCCCATACTTTTTTCAGCAGGGTGCTTTCGTTTTTTGCCTGTGTAATACTTGCCATTTTAAGCCACCTTCAAAATAAATCTTGATAATGTTTGCAGTTCTAATGCAAAACTCTTGCCAAAACACCCAACGCCTTTACGCCAAAGGTCGGTATCAATACTGTTAAGCTCCAATACCGTAAATGCGCCGTCGCTGACAATATAATCAGTAATCTGCTTCATAACTATTACCTGCTCATCCGTCAAAGACCGCTGCATTTGACCGCAATATAAGTTGAAGCGCTGAGAGCATCCTGTATACAGGCTCGAAAGAGTTGGATTCTTTCTGAAAGCATATCGAACAAGTTGAATCAAATGCGTCAGCGCATTGACATTCTGCTTGGTATCCAGCTGCTCAACATTGCCGTCGACATCAAGAATTTTATAGTTATTCCAGATGTAATACGGCGTGAACAACCGGTTTTCAGAAATGAGTTTATCCCTCAAGTCGCAAAGCATATCATGGGTTATAACGACATTTTCTGAATTGTAGATAATACGCAGAGCTTCAACAGAGTCCTTGTTATCGTTTAGATACTTTTCAAAGCTCTCAATAAACGTCCTTGCGGTTTCTTTTGAAAAGCCGGCATAGATTACCTCGTCTGGACCCGGAACTATGATGATGTAGCCTTTTTGCATTTCGAGCAGCTTTTTTCTTGCGCTGATATTACTGATAAGGCAAGAAATCAGCGCTTTTCTCTCACTGTTCGGCTCAGAGATGCCCGTATATGGCGGAAGTACACTATTTTCTATTGCTTCATTGATGCTGTTTGCTAAAGTTCGCGGCGCAAATCCAAATGTCACAACGAAATAGTCAAGATGCTTGCCGAATAGAGGATTATCCTCATATCTGTGGTTAATCGTCGAACAATAATCGCGAAGCAGCTCCAAATTTCCATCTGTTACTTCGCCGTGTGCGAGGTGTTCCAACAGATGCTCAAGTGTCAATACTTTGATTTTTGGGCCGTCCCCGCCCGGTTTCGGAATCGTTTTATCAGACTCGGTTACACCTACCGCGTCAACGATGTAGTAGCACTCCTTTGTTTCCGCATTCGGAGTAATCTCCTTGAGTTTATCATCGTTGATGGTTCGACAGCCACGTCCTTTCATCTGTGTATAGAGGATGTCGGACTTAACATCATTCATAAATAGAACGACTTCCAGCGGTCTGACATCCGTGCCTGTTGCGACGAGCGTTACGGTAACAGCAATGCGGAAATCCTTTTCAATTCTGAGATCACGAATCAGATCGTTTGGGTTATCCGCGGAGTATGTAATCTTCTGTACAAAGCGCTCTGGCACTTTGCCGCTGGGAAACTTCTCGCCGAATACCTTTTTAGCTTCGTTTACAATTTCCGTCGCGTGGTTGTCATCCTTTGCAAAAATGAGTGTCTTGGGAATGTATTCCCATTTCTCAGCTCTGTCCGGGTATAGATCGGTGTATATGGCATCCCTGTACGCAGCAAGGACAGTTTCTATCTGCTTAGGATTTGTTATAGAGCGATCAAGTTGAGTAGGCGAAAAGTCAAGCCTTTCAGTTGCAGTGCGTTCAACCTTGACCCCGGTTTTCTTTGATTTTTCCGTAATTGTGTCGCCAGCGTTTATTGTTCCGCCATGCACGGTAACATTGGTAGAAATACGGTATACACGAGCAGGTACATTTACGCCATCAATCACGGATTCATTGTAAGTATATTTTTCTACTATATTATTATCAAAAAACGCATACGCTTCGGGAGTGGGCGTCGCTGTCAATCCGAGTATTTTGGCGTCTTTGAAATAATCGAGGACCGCTCTCCATTTTCCGTAAATCGAGCGGTGGCACTCATCGATCACAATGAACTGAAAATAATCTGGCGGCAGAAGTAGCTTGCCATTCAACGAGACCGTTTCCTTCAATGCCTTTTCATTATCCCGCTGTGAAAATTCATCTTCACGGTCTTCGTCTGTTTCATCGGGGATGGCTTGTCCGGTAAGTACCGCAAAAAGTTTTTGAATCGTGGATATGACCACATCGCCTTTAATATCTTCTGCCTTTTTCAGACGGTTAATCCGATAAAGTTCACTCAGAGCCTTGCCGTCCTCCGTCCTGTCAAATAGACTGAATTCAGACTCGGCCTGGCGAGCAAGGTTATTTCTATCAACAAGAAATAACACGCGTTTCGTTGGAGTATAATTCAGCAGGCGATAGGAGGCAAGACACGCAAGATATGTTTTACCAGCGCCGGTAGCGAGGATAGACAAAGCTTTCTTTTTTCCGACTTTCAGTGAAGCCTCAAGGTTAGCCTCGGCATCGTACTGACAATCGCGTAAGCCCCTTTTCGCAAGCCTCGGTAAAGCGCCATATTCAGATTTCTTGCCGATGATCTGGAGCATCTTTTTCGGAGAGTGCATGGCTGGCAGCTCAATATAATCCCCATCAGGATCGGTCAGCATATTCTTGAAATATATTTTATTTCCATTCGCAAGATATACCAGAGGAATCTGCTTGTCGAACCAAAGACCGTACCAACCCTGGGGATGGGAAGAATAACCCTCTGCTTGGTTTTCCACATCATCTGCAAGGGGATTTTCTTCACGCTTTGCCTCTACAACTGCGATTGCTTTGTCATCGACAAAAAGCAGGTAATCGCTTTCCGTATTGCCCTGCATGAGAGCCTCTTTTACGGCGGCAGCGCTCTTTGGAACATATTCGTTACGAGCAACAATATCCCATCCCGCCTCAGATAACTGCTTATCTATTCTTACTCGTGCTCTTTCTTCGGGTAACATAAACACTGACCTCCTGTTTCCTGATAATAAGGATTATCAGAAGTTGGCGGGCAAAATCAATCAAGATCCTCCGCAAAAAAGTCGCTGTCAATTCTTTTAATTTCGTATGTAGCTTCCGTGGACACACCTAAATCATATTCAATCATCAATTTTGCCAGCGTGGTGCCATCAACAAGCACGACCTTTGTGGTGTGTTGCTTCTCTGCATATTGGCGTGCTTCTTTCGTGAACTTGGCCGTCGTAATGAACAATCCTTTGGAAGCACCTTGTCCAGCCAGCGCACCAACGAATTTCTGAATCTCTGGTCTGCCAACGGTTTTGTCACAATCCCAACGCTTCGCCTGAATATAAATCAAGCTGAAGCCAAGTTTGTCTTCACGGATGATACCATCAATGCCTTCATCACCGGTTTGCCCGATGACCGTGCCGGCATGATCCACCGAGCCACCATATCCCATTTGCGTCAACAGTTTGACGACCAGGTGTTCAAAGAAAGCGGGCGGCTGCTTCATTATTTCACTCAGGAGATCATCTGCCAGGGTGGTATTGATCTGTTGAAAGGCTTCATCCAAAATATCCTGCGGTGTTTTACCGGACCCCTTTTCCGTGGGTGTCGAAATTGCTGTTTCTTCATTATTGTTCGGAGAAATAAACTTTCTAAATGACTCAAAGCGCTGGAGATAAAGGTTATCAATTTGAGGAGGATTTTCATTAAGGACTTGTCTGCCTACTGGCGTAATCACATAAATACCTCGTGACGGGCTTTGCACAAGGCCTGCCTTTTTCAGATATGTCCTTGTCCAGCCAATACGGTTATCAAAAAGCTGCTGCTTCCCGCTTGGCAGCATCTCAGCCCGTTCCTTTTCGGAAACCGAGAAAACCCCTGCAACCGCATCTTTTACCTCTTTTGATTTGTGCAGTTGGCCATCTGCCAAGCAATCAAGGAAGGCACGGTACATCTCATCATATTTGGGAATTGGCATCTGACACTCTCCTTACGCTTTCAGCTTATAAGTTCTGTTTCGATTTCCGCCTTCGGCTACAACAATTTCCTCCGCAGTCAGTTCAGAGAGGAGTTTCTTGGCTCGTGTACTTTTGACTCCAAGGAGCTCTGCAATATCGGCACTTCTGGCCGAAATATGATCAGTAAGGTATGCAACGATTTCTTCTTTCTGCCGCGCAGATTTTATCGTCGCTTTTTTATCGTCACTTTTTATCGCCGTTTTTTTATCGTCACTCTTGGAGAATAAGAGCGTTAATGTTGTCCGCTCCGGCTCGAGTTGCTCTGTAATATCCGGAGTTGTCCAATTTTGCTCGCGCCAGACGCGGAAGATATTCGGAATGCCGCTACCAGCACGCTCACCAATATCAATCAGGTTGAACATCTTCAGCATCGCTCCGTTCCGCGGATCAGAAACACCGCCGCTCTTTGCGGCATCAATTTCGATGCGGAAGCTACCCGGATTAGACATCGTAATGCTATTACGCTTTTTGACGATGACCAACCCCTGTCTGCCGTAGTAATCGGCATTCACCAAACAGTTGGCCAGTGCTTCACGCAGCGCCTGATGCACTGGGGTATCATCTATACGAGTACCACCGTCCATTTTGAAGGGCACCTTGATATCCTGAATCAGCTTGTTGTAGACCCGGAAATAGAAGTCATATACATTGCCGCTCCAGTCGCCGGAAGAAGATATGATACGGTCAGTCCAACGGGTATCAGCGTCATACTGTTCCTGATAGTCCAGAAAGTAAGCGTTAAATTCTCGCACAATATCGTATTCGTTGCCGAACATGAGAAGTCCTGCGGAGGTGGGATGCTTTTTCCCATCAGAGCCGATACCCACAGCACCCATCTTCAGGAGGAAATCTTCATCCTCCAAGGCTTCCCACACATGGCCGGGGCGGGAGAGGCGCATCCTCTGGCGATAGCTGCGAATGCTCTCTTTATTGAACACCGTCATGTCCATTTCATTCAGGATGAGCATATCCTGGGTTTTCACGGAAGCATCCCGCACCATGGCCTGATATTCTTCCTTGGTGCAGCGGTAGTCACCCTCACCGTTGCGGCGGTAGGTGCAGAGTGGATTCCCATCCACATAAATCGGCTTATAAGAGCGCTCTGCACGGGGAACATTGATGACCACAATGCGGTCGCCATCTACCTCCTGAACGAATACATCCTTGGAGGACAGGACATTTACGCTGGTCTTGTTGGGGTTATTGACGATATCCCAGAACTCCTTGATAAGTCTGTCAGGGTCGGGCAGATCTACCGTGTGCAGGGATTTGTCTGCCCACTCTTCCACTCCCAGCAGGATAATGCCGCCGTGGGTATTGGCAAAGGCGGAATAGGTTTCCCAAATGCTCTTGGGCAGCCCGCCAAGGGCTTTCTTGGCCTCAATGCGGTTGTTCTCCCGATATTGCTCGATTTTGGAAAAGTCAATCATGATTTTCCTCCTTTACGAGCTCGATGATATCGCAGAAATCGCAGTCCAGAACCTCACAAATCTTCGTTAAGATTTCCGTACTGACATGCTGGTTCTTTCCCAGTTTGGCAAGGGCGGTGGTGGACATGCCAGTGGCTAATCGGAGATCCTTCTTTTTCATGTTTTTATCAATTAAGAGCTTCCAGAGCTTATTATAACAAATCGTCATCGTAACACCTCGTGTCAGAGTATATACTAATACAGGTTAATTCTAACACAACAGCTTCAATTTGTCTATTGAAAATCCAGTTTTCAGATCTGAACTCCCATTTTCGAAGTGCAGATTTCAAATCAAGTCAATATGCAAAAGGCCGCAGAAGCGTCCGGGTTCGCTCCTGCGGTTATTTCATTGTTTATGCGGCGCAATTTTTGAGGTCAGCCCATGGTGCCAGTTTTGTTGCCGTTCTCGTACATATCCTCGGCATACTCGACATGATTGGGTCCTTCGCTTTGTATCCAGCCAAAGCCGGGGACATAGACCATATCCGCCAGTTCATTATCGTTAGCTATTAGCTCCGGTGCCGATTTAGGTTCAGGTTGCGTGGGCTGTACCGGGATGGAATCTGTCTGCGTAGGAGGTGCAGATTTCTGTTCTGCCACGGGTTCATCTTCTATTTCCGGTGCAGGGATGGGCAACTCCTCGGTAGCTACTTCTGGGGCTAATTCAGCTTCCGGCATTTCCGATTCTTTCTTTTCTGTTACCACTGGCAGCACCGGTTTCTCTGCTTCCGGAAGTGTCGGCCGTGGAGTGGTCACGGCGGGTGTTTCGGGCAGTGCGGGTATTTCCTCGATCGTTTCGGCCTGCGGCCACACGGCGGCACACAGGGCGAGACAGGCGGTGAATATAGCGGCAATGATGATTCTATTTTTCATTTTGTTTCCTCCTCTTTGGATGTAAAATGATTGAGTTCTGTGGACAACTCACCTTTTGCGGAATAGATATCAGAAATTCAGAAGATTATCCAGAGCATTTGCCGCCTGCTGAAGCTCGCCCTGAGTGGCTTCGTTTGGTATATCTTCATCCTTTTGCACCTTGTGCGGCAGATAAGGCTCATAGTTCTGCCGGGTTATCGATGGCCGGTAATGTCCCAGCATCCGCGCCAGTTCTTTGGTTCCCATTCCGTTCCGCAGAGATAGGACGGCGCATGTGTGCCGGAGATCTGTGAATCGGATGTGGTCAAGCCCTGCCTCCTTGATGATCTCATTATGCATCCGGCGCACCATCTGTGGCGAGTAGGGCCTCTGCGTGGCCGGATGCATAAACATCAGCGGGCTGTTTGGATGCTTGGCGTGTTCCATGATCAGGAGGTCGATCACCTCCGATGTCAAGGTTATTGTTCTCGTTTCCGAGCCATATTCAAACAGTTCCCGCCGTTCTACAGAGCGCTGCTCTGATATGGTCAGCGTCCTGTTTTTTACATTGAGGTCATTCCATTTCAGGGCGATGAGCTCACCCTGCCGCAGGCCAGCCGTTAAGGCCAGCATGAACATGGGGAGGTACCCCAGCCGTTCTGCCGCATCCAGATAATCCTCCATTTCCAGAGGCGTCATGATATTCGCTTTCACCGTTGTGGACTTGCGGTAGCGGAATGCCCTGGCAGGATTCTCTGTCAGGAGACCGTCCCGTATGGATTGATCCAAGCATTGCTGAAGCAGGCGGTGGATGTGCCGCATGGTTTCTTCTCCCAAACCAGAGCTGCCGGTTCGATGATTGCCGAAGCGCTTCCGTTCCTCCAGAAATTCTCCAACCATCTCCGATGTCAATTCAGAGAGCGGTATATCACCCAAACCGGGGAGAATATGGTTTTTGAATACATAGTTGTGTGCCGCATAGGTAGTCGGCCTGCTCTGATGCTTGTCATAGGTTTCCTGCCAGAAGCTGATGTATTCCTGAAGTGTCATATTCCCACCTCCATGCACTGGCGCTGCAGATCACGGAAAGCTACCCATGGGAGCCTGGCCTGTTTCAGGATTTTCTTGTGCAGATAGTAGAACTCGTGGAGCTTATACGGTGCTCCGGTTTTGGGATTGAGGAACACATAGGGCGAGTCAGTTTCCGGTATCTGCTTCAGCAGATGCGCCGCTTTGGCGTTAAGCGTCAGCAACCGCTGGTCTTTGAGGATGTACCTGTAGCAGACATGAAAATCGGCCCACGACAAGGTGATCAGTTCACATTGCCGCAGGCCGCTTGATAGTCCTGTGTAGATGAGAGGGAGCACGCCGAGCTGTTCCGTTGCGTTCAGGTAACGCTGGAGTTGTCCCAGGCGCAGAGGGGCTGCTTTGTATCCCTCCGCCTTTGATTCCTGGCAGAGCCGCACTGGGTTGTATGGAATAAACTGTTCCCGTGCTGCTTCGTCCATGCACCGCCGCAGAAGCAGGTGGACGCACCACACACTTCTGGCACTGAGTCTCTGACTCCGTAGCGTGTCATAGAAATCGGTGATTGTCTGCTTTGTCAGGTCGGAGAGCGCCACACTTCCGATGCCGGGGATGATGTGGCTGTAAATCAGATTGCGGTACCCGCCCTCGGTGTTGCCGTTCCATTTATGGCGGTTGGTGATGAACCACCGGCCGCACCACCGCCCGACTGTCATGGTATTTTCTTTCTGCATATCGTCGCCTCCTTTTGGCAAACGAACAATATCACAGAAAGCAGGAAATAGCTACTGAAAAGAACGGAATATTTGTAGGAAAACCACTGTTCCGAATAACGCCTTTATTATTCGGAATAATATAGTTGATTTTATTCGGAGCAGCGGTTATAATATTCTTGACAAACTGCAATGGAGGTGTTCCAATATGACGATCAAAGAAGCGGCTGCCGCTTGGGGGATCACCGAACGGCGGGTCAATGCGCTTTGCAAAGCCGGACGCATTTCCGGCGCGTATAAGGAGGGCAGGCAGTGGTTTATCCCGGACAGCGCTCAAAAGCCGATGGATAAGCGTGGTCATCGGAGTGAGGTAAAGCCCGCAGCATCATCTGCGCGCAAGCCGTTGCCCATTGGCGTATCTGATTACCGGGACGCCTGCAAAAACTACTACTATGTGGACAAGACCTTAATGATCAAGGAGTTTCTGGACGAACGCCCAAAAGTATCCTTATTTACCCGCCCCAGACGCTTTGGCAAAACGTTGAACATGGATATGCTCCGCACTTTCTTCGAAAAGACGACCGAGGACACCTCCGTTTACTTCAGAGATAAGAAAATCTGGTCCTGCGGAGAATCCTATCTTGCCCACCGTAGAAAGTATCCTGTGATTTTTCTGTCCTTTAAAGATGTTAAATACACCTCTTGGGAAGAAACCTATCAGACGCTCCAAAAGCTGATCGCGCAGGAATTCCGCCGCCACGACGAGTTGGCATCCAGCTCCGCACTTAGTGATTACGAAAAAGAGGAATATTCCCTTCTTGCAACAGAAGCCGCTGACGAAGTGGAATATCAAATGTCCCTGCGGACACTGACGCTGCTTCTTCATAAGCACCACGATGTTGCACCTATCGTCATCATTGACGAATATGATACTCCCATTCAGCAGGGCCATGTGAGCGGCTTCTACGACACGATCATTGGATTCATGCGAAACCTGTTCTCCGGTGGTCTGAAAGACAATCCGCACCTTAGCTATGGTTTCCTGACCGGCATCCTGCGTGTTGCCAAGGAAAGTATCTTCAGCGGCCTGAACAACCTGAAGATCAACTCGATTTTAGACGAGCGCTACAGTGAATATTTCGGCTTCACTTCAAGCGAAGTACATGAGATGGCAGACTACTATCATGCTTCTGATAAATATCAGGAGCTCTGCGATTGGTATGATGGTTACCTTTTCGGCAATACCGAGATTTTTAATCCCTGGTCTGTCATTGGATACTTCAACAATAACTGCCGTCCCAAAGCGTTCTGGCAGTCTACCGGAAGCAATGACATCATCCGCGAGGTGCTGGCTTCTGCAACGCCGGATATTATGGAGCGTTTGGAGCTGTTGATGAAGGGCGAATCCTTTGTTACGCACATTGACACCGGTGTCATTTATCCGCAGATTCAGAATGATCCGTCCTCCGTTTACAGCTTCCTGATGGTGGCAGGTTATTTGAAGGCTGTGAGCTGCGACCAGTCTTACGGCGAGGATTATATGTGCGAAGTGGCTCTGCCCAACAAAGAGATTTCTTTCGTCTACAGCAAGGAGATCCTCTCTCAGCTTGAGAATATTATTCCTCGTTCCGTTGCTATTGCTATTCAGGAAGCTATCTACAAGGCAGATATCAACTCATTGCAAAAAACCTTGGAGAAGTTTCTGCTCCAAACAATAAGTTTCCACGATGCTGCCAACGAAACATTTTACCATGGTCTGATATTGGGTATGTGCGCTGTGATGGACAACAGCTATCGCATTACCTCCAATCGCGAAGCTGGTGATGGACGGTTTGATATTCAGATGCTTCCTTTGAATAAGCGGCTGCCTGGCATTTTGATTGAATTAAAGGCCGGGAAAGACCGCTCTGAAACACAGCTTGAAGACCTTGCTAATGTTGCCTTGCAACAGATCAACGACCGTGCGTACAGCGTTGATCTGCAGGCGATGAATGTTACGTCAATTATAAAAATCGGCATTGCATTCTCTGGCAAAAGAACACGCATTGCTGCTGAAAGACAAAACATCGAATAAATATCTTCGCTCAGCAGGCTGGCTATCATCCAAGTCAGCCTGCTGCCTTTTTGTCATCGCGCTTTTTTCTTTGTTTATGCGGCGCAATTTCTGAGCTGCTCTCTGCGGCAAAAGCACCCACTGTTGGAGGTAAAACCGGTCGGAAGCACTTTTAATATACAGAATTCCATCCCACACAGATCCCAAAAGCCGAAAGCGGTGCCTGAAGCGAACAGGGCAAAAGAGTTTCAAAAAGGAACCGCAGGAGTGCCGGAAAGCGCCAAAGAGGGCGCAAGACCCCTCGCTGAAGGTTCAGACATAGGTTTGGGACCAGGAGACCGTGCGTTCGAGCCGCACTACTCGGACCAAAATCCCT
>OQVL01001491.1_pt1 | contig 14041 bp, 23 predicted proteins | sample 1691501 | NCBI WGS metagenome assembly OQVL01 (sample SAMN03418253, study PRJEB22391) | human gut metagenome | biome: human-gut; feature: organic feature; material: feces | host: Homo sapiens | place: Tanzania | collected 2013-01
AAGAAAATCTTACCAAACCAGCCGATATTTCCGTATCGGCAAGAGAAATCGACTTTGTAACCCGCTTCGGGCGCAACTGGGAGCATCTGCGTGAAATCCTCGGCATCATGCGCCCCATCAAGAAAGCCCCCGGCACTGTACTCAAGTCCAAGTACGCAACGCTTACCCTGCAAGATGGCAACATCGGCGAGGGCGAGGAGATCCCCTACAGCAAGGCAGAGGTCAAGACCAAGGACTATGCGACCATCACCATTGAGAAGTTTGCAAAGGCTGTCTCCATCGAGGCTATTAAGGATTACGGTTATGATGTAGCCGTTCAGATGACCGATGACGAATTCCTTTTCCAGCTTCAGACCAATGTCACCGACCGCTTTTACAAGTACCTCAACGGCGGCGAGCTTGCTTCCGAAGAGACCACATGGCAGAAAGCGCTTGCAATGGCAATGGGGCGCGTTGTCAACAAGTTCAAGCAGATGCACCGTACCGCCTCCAAGGTTGTTGGCTTTGTCAACGTCCTTGATCTGTATGACTACCTCGGCAATGCTCAGATAACCGTGCAGAGCGAGTTCGGCTTCAATTACATCAAGAATTTCATGGGCTACGATACCGTGTTCCTGCTTGCTGACGGCGAAATCCCGCGCGGGCGCGTTATCGCTACTCCGGTCGAGAACATCGTGATGTACTACGTCGATCCTGCTGATAGCGACTTTGCCCGCGCCGGTCTTGAGTACACCGTTGACGGTGAAACTCCGCTTCTCGGCTTCCATACTCAGGGCAATTACAGCACCGCCGTATCTGAAGCATACGCGATTATGGGCGTTACTCTGTTCGCAGAGTATATAGACGGTATCGCCGTTATCGACGTTGATACCACGCCTACCCTCGGCGCTCTGACCGTGCAGTCTGCGGCGGGCACTGCGAGCGGCGCAACTGCTATCACCGTGACCCCGGCCAAGGAGAAAGCGACCAACGTCTATAAGTACAAGACCGCTGCAAGCACTGCTCCCGCCGTCACCTACGGGCAGAATGTCAGCAAGTGGAACGACTGGGACGGCCACAGTGACATCACCGCAACGAATGGCCACAAGATAACCATCGTTGAGGCTGATTCGACCGGCAAGGCACAGAACGCCGGTAACGCAACTGTCACGGCACAGACCTGATAACCGGGGGTGAGCGTGATGTATGCTGATTACACATATTACACGACCACCTATCTCGGCAGCGCACTAACCGAAGAGGAGTTTGCCCGTGCAGCGACGCGGGCAAGCTCCTTTTTGGATTATTACACGCGCGGCAAGGCTAAGACGTACACCGGCGACGAGCTTAAAATGTGCTGCTGTGCGCTTGCTGAACAGTATCAGATCGTCGAGAACGCGCAGACGCAGAGCATGAGCGGCGGCGAGCTGCAGAGCCAGACCGTGGGCGCTTGGAGCAAGACATATAAAAGCGGCACGGAGACGGCGGCGGCAGCGCGTGAGACGCTTGCCGGTATTGCAATGCAGTATCTCGGGCACACCGGGCTTTTATATCGAGGAGGTGGGTGCTGTGTTCCCTCATGCTGTCACGGTCTTTAACTCTTACGAAGATGATGATTTGAAAATGCGATACAGCGTTACCATCCTGCGCGGGGTGCTGCTGGATGTGTCCAAGGGAACGAACGTAGCAAAAACCGGCTTGATAGACGCAGACGCGGCGACACTGTATATCCCGTTTTCCGTCGAGGCTGTCAGCACCACGGGAGACAAGAAAACGTATGTTGACCCGAAAGTGTTCTATGCGGCGAAAGACCAACAGAGCCTATGGACGCTCGACAGCGGCGGGCAGAGCAATTCCACGTCCACATACTTTGTCAAGGGCGAGGTCTCCGAAATGATGAGTCTTAAAGAGCTGAGACAGGTATACGACTTTGCATATGACGTCTCGACGGTCGATGTGCGCGACTTCGGCGGCGAAATGCAGCACTGGCAGGTGGGCGGCAAGTGAAAGTTATCCTCTACGTCAAGACCATATCCGGCACGGAGTTTCACAAGGCTTGCAAACAGGCTGAGAAGGCGCTTGCGGTGCAGGTGTTGAAAGATACGCGCCCATTCGTTCCGGCGCTCACGGGCGCGTTTTCCAATCTTGCGCGTGTGGATAAGAACGAGGTCGTATACACCGGCGATCAGGTGCGTTATCTATACGAGGGCAAGGTCATGGTCGATGAGCTTGGACGGCACGCTGTTTACATCAAAGATGTAGGCTGGCGGCATCGCAAGGGCGCAAAGCTCCACGCGACGGAAAAAGACCTTGTTTTCACAACGGATATGCACCCGAACGCGCAAGCTCACTGGATGGAAGCGTCTTACGAACAGAACGCCGAGAAATGGGCGAATGTCGGAGAAAAGGCGGTGAAGTACTACCTTGGACGATAAACAAAAACCCAAAACGTTAGTATCTGCGGAGGAAAACGCAGATGTGAGCCGCGCAGTGCGGAAATGGCTGAATATGTACCCGGATAAACCGCTGACTAAGCTTGACTTTGAATGGTTGGGCGATAGCAGCGGTCTTTGTATATCCACCATACAGGCGGCGTACAAGACCAAGCAGTTTATAGACGGAACATATCAGGCGCAGTATCAGATGAAAATCATATACCGCACGACGGCAAAGAACGCCGACGAGCGCATGACGGCGGACGAGGTGCTGGACAAATACGGCGCATGGGCAGAAGCAAACAGCGGCAGTCTGGTCATAGCTGACGGTATAACCGTGAAAAAGGTCAAGCGCGACACGGCGGCGGCATTATTCGCCCGGTATGAGGGCGATGTTGAGGATCATCAGATCCTTTTAACTTTAACTTACGAGGTGATTTAATGGCGGAATACACATTTACCACTACTGCGGGGCAGACCGTAGCCCGCGAGTTGCTGCTTGCGTACCTCAACACCGGCACAAGCACTGCACCTGTATGGTCGGTTATCGGCAAGCGCGTTGAAGACAGCTCCGAGGAATACGACTGGTCTACCGAGAGCAAGAAAGACATTCTCGGCGACACCTACGGCACGATGAAAAAGCCTGTTATCACGCAGAGCTTTGAGCCGTGCGAGCTAGACAGCGGCGACACCGCACAGCAGAAGATATGGAAGATGGCAGTTGTCGATCAGGACGCTATGGCACTTGCGGCGCAGGATATGCTTATTGTCCACACGTATGCGGGCTTTGCCGAGCGCTATGAGGCTTGCATGGTCGAAGTCACGGGTCTCGGCGGTGAGGGCGGCGGCAGCGTCGGCATGCCTATCAACGTTACATACGGCGGCAAGCGCACTATCGGCAGCGCTACCAAGGGCAGTGACGGCGCAATCGAGTTTACACCGGCGGCAGCATAATCAACAGGGGCGCGGTAACACGCGCCCTTTACTTTTTAAGGAGGAAATTATGGCGGATAAGCTTGTTTTTACGCCCGATGACGGCGTACAGGAGATATCGCTTAACAATAGAGTTTCGGTATGGCTCAACCTTACAGATATAGATTTCGTGGAGCGCGTTTTTAATGCGTTCGACGCTATGGACAAGCAGCAGGAGAAATATCAAGCGGCGCTCAAAAATGAAGCGCAAGAATTTTTCTTATGACTTCGCCGTTTTTGCAACCGCCCGTGCGATGGACGCGGATATGCGCGGGCTGATTAACGGGCTTTTTGATTTTGATGTGTGTACTCCGCTTTATGGCCGTATGAACGTGTATGCAATGGCAGGCGGGCTGCCGGTATGGTGTAACCTAATGCTTTGCCTCATAGAGAACATGGACGATACATTCACGGCTGAGAAGAAAGCCACGAATCCGAAGCTGCAAAAGTATCTCGCGAAGTTCAAAAAATGATTTATTCGTTGCCTATGTCGCTCAACGTGGGCGGCGTTGACCATGTCATACGCACGGATTACAGGGTCATACTCGAACTTATAGAGGTCTTGAACGATCCGGATTTCTCCGACGCTGACAAGGCGGAAGCGACGATAGAGACGATTTTTCCCGAGTGGGAAAAGCTGTCGGACTACTCGGAGGCGCTTGAAAAATGCTTTTGGTTTATCGACCTTGGGCAGCCGCACGGAAAGAAAACTGCACGTCTGGTGGATTGGGAAAAGGATTTCCCGTACATCGTCGCGCCGGTCAACCGAGTTCTCGGCTACGAATGCCGGTCAGCTGAATATCTCCACTGGTGGACGTTCATGGGCGCGTATATGGAGATCGGCGGGGACTGCGCGTTTTCGCAAATCGTCAATATCCGCTCGAAGATAGCAAAGGGCAAGAAGCTTGAAAAATATGAACGGGAATGGTTGAGACAGAACCGCGATATTGTAAATCTCCCGCAGAAGTACACGGCGGAAGATGAAGAAATGTTGAAGAAATGGACAGGAGGCGGATAAATGGCAACTGAAATGAGATTCCCGGTTACTATCGACGATAGCCAAGCCGCCAAAGAATTAAATAAGCTTGAGAGCAAAATCGGCAAGCTGAAAGACAGTATAGCCAAGGCGGAGAGTTCCCGCACACCTATTGTCGAGCAGTTGAAAGAGGCGCAGGACGCGGCAGTTAAGGCGTATGCGCGTGTGGAAGAGCTGAAATCGGCTCTTGCGGAGAGTGAGTACAAAACCAGCCCGGAGGGATTAACAGACCCCGACACATTTTATGCTGAACTGCAAAAACAGGCGCAGATAAAAGCTGAACTTGCGGAGCAAGAGAAGATTATGCACACCAAAGAGGACGAGGCGCAGAAGCTTGAAAAAGCTGACACCGAAATACTCGAGAAGCTCAAAGACCAGACGGCAGAGCTTGAAAAAGCTCAGACGCGCGCCGGAGAGTTGACAAAGCAGATAACCGACGCCTCAAAGGGTAAGGATATTAAGGCGGCGTTTGAATCCGCATCTGCAAGCCTGAAAAGCGGCACGAAGAACATTTTGAAATGGGGCGCGGGCATAACCGGGCTTGTCGCTCTCGCGCGCCGTCTGCGCACGTACATAATCGAGGCGGTCAAGAGCTTTGCAGAGAACGACCCGGAGACGAAAGCCAATATTGACAGCCTCAAAGCCTCGCTTGCTGGACTGAAAGCCTCATGGGGCGCTGCATTTGCGCCAGTGCTCAACGCTGTTGTGCCGGTGCTGCAAACGCTAATATCGTGGCTCGTCGCCGCCGCAAACGCCGTAGCGCAGCTTTTCGCGGTCTTGAGCGGTAAAGGCACGTTCAAAAAAGCGATAGCGAACACGGGAAAGCTGTCATCTAACCTCGGAGGCGCGGCAGACAACGCCAAAGAGGCGAAAAAGCAGCTCATGGGCATTGACACGCTGAACGTCATGAACGACACCAATACCGGCAGCGGCGGCGGAGGTGGCGGTGGTAATGATGCCCTTGATTGGGTGGAAGAAGCCGTCAATATGGATTCTTTCGCTGGCAAGCTTGCTCTTTCGTTCAAAGATGTTTTTCTCGACTGGAACGACCTTACCGGCGAGCAAATCGCAGAAAAGATCATCGCAGGACTTACCGGGCTTGCCGGTGGTGTAATGGGCTTTATGATCGGTGGCGTTCCGGGGGCTATTGTTGGTACGCTTGCCGGTTTAGCTATTGGCCTCATTGCTGATTCCCTCATATTCGATCATGACGGCAAGCTGAGTGCGAACGAGATATTCAAAAGCTTGCTATTGCTGCTTATGGGAGTTGCGGGCGGTCTAATCGGCTTTTCTCTCGGCGGTGTTGCAGGCGCGGCAATCGGAGCGACAGTTGGTGTAGGGCTTGCGCTTGCTATACGCAATGTTGGCGTTGAAGCTATGGCCACGTGGTCAAGTATGAATCTCTTGGAAAAAATACTGGTGTTCCTCGGCGGCCTTGCTGGCGGCGCTATAGGGTTTGCGATAGGTGGGCCGTTAGGCGCTGTATTAGGTGCGACAATCGGGATTGGGCTTATGCTCATCGCAAAAAACGTAGATTTAAGCAATGCCGACGCAGCGCTCAAAGAGGGCGGAGATAAAATACTTGAAAAGCTTAAAGAAATCGGAGACGGTATAGCCGCAAAGTGGAGTGATGTTAAGAAAGACACAGCCGCAAAGTGGGACGGCATAAAAACTGACTTGAGTACGAAAATCGCTGCTGTTCAGTCCGTCTTTGACGGACTTATAGAGAAAGCAGCTTCCGTCAAAAGCGCGCTTGTAAACAAGTTTGAGAGCATGAGGAGCGCATTGAGTGGGATAGTCGAGCGGATCAAGAATCTGTTTAACTTCCAATTCCAATTGCCGCAATTGCGACTGCCGCATATACAAGTGCAGTGGCAGGACGCGGGCGCACTTGCTCAGTTTTTCGGGCTGACGAAAATACCAGATCTTAGCGTCGCGTGGTATGCGAGAGGCGGCATTGTTGACGGCGCAACGCTCATCGGAGCGGGCGAGGCTGGCAAAGAAGCCATTGTTCCGCTTGAACGTAATACACAGTGGGTGACGATGGTTGCAAACGAGCTTGCCGACATCATGTTTGACCGCATGACAGATAAGTTCGCCGGACTGAATATGCGAATGCCCGCTGTTGCGGGCGGCTTTGTTGTGCCGCCTAATGCGTTCTCTTCCGGCGGCTACGGCGGTATATCCCCGGAGCTTGAGAGCAAGATAGACGCGCTCCTCGACCGGCTGAACGGCAACAACAGACCCATCGAGGTACGGACTACCGTTGAGCTGGACAAACGTAAGGTCGGCGAGGCCGTTTATACTTACACCGAAGAGAGAAACAGGGGGCGTGGCAAATGAAGCTTATAGTAAACGGCGTAGATATGCTTCCCTATCTCGACGGCGGCGGATATAAGGTCACGCGGGAGGACGGCGACAGCCCGGACGCAGGGCGCACGATGGATTACACCATGCACCGGGCGCGGATAGCAACGAAATTCCGCATTGATGCGACTTTTAAGCTCCTTTATACCGCCGACGCTGAAAAGGTTCTCCCGGCGCTGCTGCCGGAGTATGTCGAAGTGACATATACCAATCCGTGGCTCAAGGGTACGCAGGTCACGACGATGTACAACAGCACCGGCAGCGCAACAGTAGACACCTCATTCGGTGACGGTAAAGACCGCTGGAACATTGACGCGCTTGCACTTGTGGAGAGATAACCATGCAGAAAACGAGCGCACTGTATAAAGAAATAATCGCCGGAGACCATTGGTTTGAAACAAGCTTGGTCATCGGCGATGAATTCTATCTCATAGACGAGAGCAAGAACTATATTACGTTCGGCGGCACACGCATTTACTATGACAGTGACAGCGGCGGTTACGGTGAAAATATGCTGAAAGAAGTGAAAACATCGCAGCACGTTTTCACCGATGACAAGCCGATGATAGGCTGCTGTGTAGCGGCTGAAATTGACGTCACCATGCTGAAGCCGACAGCGGTTATTACGCGGATGTCCTCTATGAAGCCGTTCGTGCGCGTCTGCAACGCCGAAAAACAAAGTGAATGGATACCTAAGGGTGTTTATTATGTGGACACTCGTTCTGACGGTGAGAGCACGGATGAGATTGTTTTCCACGGCTACGACGCTATGCTGAAAGCGGAAAATGATTTTCCGATGTCCGGCGACATCGGCACATGGCCAAAGACCGATATTGACACCGTACGCTGTATCTCCGCACTGATGGGCGTGGAGGTCGATTCCCGCACGGTGGACATCATGCAGCGCGGGTATCTGGTGCAGTATCCCGGCGGATACGCAACGCGTGAAATTCTCGGTTACATCGCCGGTATGTACGCCGGGAATTTTGTTATGTCGGACGTTGGAAAGCTGCGGCTTGTCCGCCTGAACGAGATAGGCATAGAGACACATTACCTTGTGACCAATATCGGCGACGTTATCAAGTTTGGAGGTGACAGGATACTTGTCTGACAGCGTATTTATCGGACGGCAGGCAAAAGGATACACGACGGCTCCCGCGCTCAATAAGTACACAAAAGTTATTATCAACATCGACGATGACAACTATGTTGAAGCCGGTGACGGCGATAATGTACTTGAGGTGTCATGCCCGTGGGGAACGCCGGGAATGGCGGCGGATATCCTTGCAAACATCGGAGATTACAGCTATCAGCCGTATGATACGGATTGGGCAAAGCTCGACCCGGCGGCAGAGCTTGGAGACAGCGTGACCATAAACGGCGTATTCAGCGGTATTTATGCCAATGAAACGTCATTTTCACGGCTTATGGCGGCTCGTATCTCCGCGCCTCAGGATAATGCCGTAGACCACGAATATCCTTACAAATCGCCGACAGTACGAAAGACAGAGCGGCAGCTTGCGCAGACACGGGCAAGTCTCAAAGTCAACGCGGACAGCATCGCGGCGGAAGTGGAAGCACGGACGGCAAGCGAAACCGAGATGAGAGCAGTGTTATCACTGTATGCGGACGAAATTGCGGCGAGGGTAACGAAAACCGGCGGAGATAGCGCAAGTTTCGGATGGTCGCTTACGGCAGACGGCTTTATCCTGTCCAGCAACGGACAGCAGGTGTTCAAAGCGACGGAAAACGGCGTTGATATTACAGGCAGAATCACCGCCAAAAGCGGCTTTATAGGCAACGGCGAAAGCGGGTTCACTATTACCGACACTGCCATATACAACACACTCAGCAGCTTATATGACAGTACCGGCTACGGCGTATATATCGGCACTGACGGCATAGCGTTAGGCAGCTCGTTCCGCGTTGACGCATCCGGCAATCTGTACGCCGATAGCGGCACATTCACTGGCAACGTATACGCGAATCAGATTTTAGTCGGCGGCGCGGCAGGGTACATCAGCGGCGGACAGATAGGGTCGGGCACAATATCCGGCGGCTGGGGCGGAAATATCGGATACGGCGCAGTAACCACAGACAATACGACCAGCGGAATAAACACATCGCTGACAAACGCAGACAATGCTTATAATGCAATTTTTGGATGGGGAAACATTTCCGTAGGCACACTGAATGTTACGAAGATTGTTTTCCAGGGGTATACCGTTAAACACGGAGTTATCAGTTACAAAAACGCATCCGGCAATACAGAATATTTGAACGTCATGTATGTTGAATGAGGTAAATAATGGGAAAAGTTGTATTTTTAGGGAACGGAAAAACTTTTGACTGCGATTATTTTATTGAGAACGAAAGCAGTTTGTACATGAGATTATACGGCACAGATGTTGCGGCTATTGCCGGTTCGCTGGCAACAAACAACGGGCAGTTCCAATCCGGCGACAAGGTGTATACAGGCTACTCGGATATTGAGTTGATAAGATTTGAGGGGAAAACGACTTTCGTCAAGATAAGGAGCGGGAAATGAACGAAAAAATAGAACAGATAATTTCAATACTCGGCAGCATGCGCGTTGACGGCATGGCGAATTTTGAAAAGCTTGTGTACGTCAAGCTCCTGCTTGAGAATCTGAAAGTCAAGGAGGATACGGACGTTGGCGGACAAGACAGTAAATGAACTTCCGAGAGCGACAACGGTGACGACGGCTGATTTGTTTGTGCTTGAACAAGGCGGGCAGGCAAAGTCTTTGACGGGGCAGGTACTGATTAACGACCTTGCGACGGCACTTGACGGTCACGGCGGCATAAACAGCATCACACTCAACGACGATTACACGCTAACCTTTACGCTTGCGGATGAAACGACGGTGACGACAACCAGCGTTCGCGGCGCGACAGGGGCGAAAGGCGATAAAGGCGCAGACGGGCGGTCAATCACTAACGTGATTAAGACCGGCACATCCGGACTTGTGGACACGTACAAAATTACGTTTTCCGACAACACCCACAGCACCTTTACAGTTACGAACGGCGCAAGCATCAAGAGCATTGCAAAGACCAGTACGTCCGGACTTGTGGACACGTACAAAGTCACGCTGACAAATAACGCGACATCAACATTCACGGTCACCAACGGCAACGGTATTGCCACGGTAGAACTGCAATCCGGCACTCATGCGGCAGGCACGAGCGATGTTTACAAAATAACCTTTGACAACGGGCAATACACGACATTCAGCGTTTACAACGGCATGAACGGCACCGGTGCGACATCTACCGTCAATAACAAATCTCCCGACGAAAACGGCAATGTGACGCTTACCGCGTCTGATGTAGGCGCGGCGAGCGTCGGTGATTTGCAGCTTCTCAATGAGACGCTTGAAACCAAAATAGACCAGAAACAAGATACAACGGGGAGTTTAACAGCAGGCTCACAAAACGACCTCAACAACCTAACGTATTTTCCGTTCCTCACCTTAAAAAACGAAAACAAGAAAATCAAATGGGGAGATATGTTCAGCAAAATCTTAGCGTCTATATTCGGGCAAAGCTTAGCAAGACCGACCGGCATCCTCAAGGGCGGCGGGAACACGGGCGCATGGATAACATCGGTTGATTCGCTTGCAGCTGATGACATCACCGACGGCGCGGTCACGCGCTCAAAGCTTGCGCAGGACGCGCTTTACAGCCCGATTATCACGCTTAACAACAACAGCGACAGCAGAACTTATGCCTTGACGACCAGCGACATCGGAAAGACAATTTATAATACCGGTCTTGATTACACATTCAGCTTGGGCGAAACCGCCAGCGACGCAATGCCTATCGGGGCAGAAATTGCAATTTTACACAGCTCATTTGGATCTAAAGAAACCATCATTTTTGATGGTGTTTATGCTGCCATCAAAAACGAAGCTACGACAAAACTTAATGTTACAGTTGAAATTTCCGAGCCGTTTACGCTTATTGCACTTAAAAAAATTGCTAATAAAGTCTGGCTTATTTCTGGCGATGTGGAGGTGGTCACATGATAATACCAGTAACTATCAGCAAGGGCGGTAATGCCTTTGGGTACATCGTTGCAAGCTTCCCGACTACGGCTGCAAGCTGTACGTGCTCAAACGGCGGGACGGTTTTGCAGGCAGACGCGGCGGGGCTTGCGCGGGGACAGTTCGTCTTTGAGGTTCCCGCCGCCGGTACGTGGACTGTGACCATAAGCAACGGGACGGACACCAAATCCGAGAGCGCCAGCATTACTACCGCCGGTCAGGCGGAGAAGGTAACGCTCGCATTTTGGAACGGCGAACTGTATGATGCTGGCAACCAGTATACTAACATCACAGGCGGCTGGATAAGGCACGGCACGGGCGGAACAGTCACGTTTAACGATGACAACATATATTTAGTGACTTTACAAGACTATTCCTTTGGTACGGTAGACACGACGAACGCCATTGACCTGTCGGATTTTGCCACGCTCAAGGTAACAGCGTCAACGACAAACCGACAGTACATGCTGGGCAAAGTTATCTTATACACCAAAGATACGGCAGGCAAAGAAACCATTGCCGCCAGCGCAAATTTGGATTCTTCCGCCGTTGAAACAGTGACAAGCCTTGATGTGAGCGCTCTGAGCGGGGCGTACTACGTAAGAATACAGTCTTCAGGCTATAACACCAGCTACTACGTAACAGGCAAGTTCAAAGTGACAAAAGTTAAATTGGAGGCGGCGGCATGAAAATCTACATTGACAGTGATTACAAATGCAGCACAGTTTCGGCCGGAGGACGAAGAGAATTTGATGTGCAATTTTTCGACGGCAAATGCAGCGCATTTGTTGAGGGCTATCGTTACGTCCCTGCCGGAGAGACGTGGACGCGCACAGACGGCGCGGTGTTTCCGGGCGAAATGATAAGCCCGTGGAAGAATTACAGCATCCTTGCCGCCGCACAGGCGGCGTATGAACAGGCGCAGAGCGAAAGCGCGGCGGAAATTGCCGATATGCAAAGTGCGCTGAACGTTATGGGGGTGTCGGTCAATGAGTGACAAGGGCAGATGGACGCTTGCTGCCGAAACGGTGGCGGCGGAAACAAAGACCGCATTGCAGACGGTCTACGACAACCTCAATCAGGGTCAGCAGAAAAAGCTGCTTAAATCGCCGGAGGTCAGGGCGCTTTTTGACCGGTACGCGGTCGGGCAGAGCGGGGAGGAGACAACATGAGCCAATTATCTATTTTATCGACCCTTGTGCGCGGCGGCATGACGCCGATCGCGGCGTGCGCCATGGGCGGCAACATGATGTGCGAGAGCAACATGACGGCAAACATCGCCCAGCGCGGCAAGACCACGCTGACGGATGCGGAATACACGGCGGCGGCTGACTGCGGCGCTATCGACTTTGCGCTTGATGCGGTCGGCTACGGTCTTTGTCAGTGGACGTATTTCTCGCGCAAGCAGCGGCTTTTGCAGTATGCGCGTTCCGTCGGCGCGTCGGTAGGCGACGAGACAATGCAGGTTAACTTTTGCCTCAAGGAGCTGCGCGGCGAATATCCGGCGCTGTGGGAATATCTCACGACGGCGCAGGATCTGTACGGCACGGCGGCGCGGATATGCAAAGAGTATGAGCGCCCTGCCGTCAACAACATTGCCGACAGGGCGAACGCGGGCAACGCGCTCTATATGCAGTACGGCAGTCAGCTTGACGCAATAGCGGCGGGAGACGCAGAGACGGCGGAAGACCCCTCCGGCGCTGACAGCTCCCTTTCTGGGGCGGCAGGAGAAAGCTCACGCTCATTGTTCGGCACGGTGCGCAATGGGGACAAAACGCCGGAGGCGGAATACCTTGCGGCGCTGTTTGAAAGCATCGGATATGACGTACTGTGGGACGGGCTGAGGGCTTGCCTCATCGACTACCAGAGCAAGGCGGGGCTTGACGCAGACGGCATCTGCGGGGAAAAAACGTGGAGGCGGCTGATGGGGGGGAGTGAAACTAAAAAATGAGATAATCGAAAAACAAAATCTATACGCATGAGGGGAAAAATGGAAATATTAAAAACAATCATTACTTGTTGCGGCGCGGCTCTTGTCACGGGGATATTCTCTGTGATACTCGCCAATAAGGGAATAAAAAAAGAGCGGCTGGCGGCATACAATGCGGTTATCGCAAAGCTTGATGAACTAAGCCGTAAGCTTGATGCACATATCCGTGGGGATGAAGCGGCGAAAGCGGATGAATCCAGAAGCCGTATCCTCAGATTCGGCGATGAAGCACGGCGCGGCATCCTGCATACCGAGGAGCATTGGACTGATGTCCTGCACGACATCGACCGTTATGAGCTTTACTGCGAAACTCATCCGGAATACGAAAACAACCGTGCAAAACATACGATTAAGTATCTCAAGGAAGTTTATGACGGCCGTTTAAAGAAAAATGATTTTTTGAAGTGAGGTAATTTTATGTTTAAGCTTAAAGACAACGTATATGACGTACTTAAATGGATCGCTCTTATTTGCATGCCAGCATTAGGTGTAGCTTATTCTGCGCTTGCCGGTGTATGGGGATGGCCATATGCGGACGAGATCTCCCGTACTGTGAACGCTGTGTGTGTCCTGCTCGGCGCTCTGCTTGGCATATCTACTGCGGAATATAACAAGACCAAAGACGAGTAACTCAAAATCCTTGTAAACCGACACTACGGAGGGCTGATGAGAGAATCCGTAAAAGAGTTCTGCCGTATCAATGGTATAAACGATGTAACCGCAGATGCGCTTTTTGACGCATACATAGGGAGTGAGGCCAACGACAACAGCAGAGATAAAGAACAGCTTGACGACACCGGGTGCAAAGAACAAGCTGCAATTTCCGCGAGAGCTGAGAGAACAGTTTGAACGAGACTGCGGCTTTACCGATGAAGAGCTAATGATTTTCCGCATGAGGGCGCGGGGGATGAGCGTACTGCAAATATCCTTTGCGCTCCAAACGGAAACGGCGCTTTACGGCACTGAAAAGGTCGAGCGCCGCATACGGAGCATAAAAAACAAAATAGCGGACGCAATTGATGGATAAACGATGCGTATTTGAGGGCTGACCGATGGGTTAGCCCTCTTTTTTTATGCGAAAATGTACGTAGAAAGGACGTGAAGCGATGAACGATAATCCTTATTACCCACAGCAGCAACAGTATTACGGCGGTTATCAGCGCCCTATGCAGCAGATACAGCCAACAGCACCC
>OQVL01001493.1_pt1 | contig 14031 bp, 15 predicted proteins | sample 1691501 | NCBI WGS metagenome assembly OQVL01 (sample SAMN03418253, study PRJEB22391) | human gut metagenome | biome: human-gut; feature: organic feature; material: feces | host: Homo sapiens | place: Tanzania | collected 2013-01
TCCGAGTTTACGGATACGGCATACGCCAGTTCGTCCAGTTCTTCATCTGCAAAGATCCGGACTTCCAGGTCCGGATTTCCGGCAAATGAGAGAATTTGCCGCCGATGGCAAAATCACCCTGGTCGTGGATACAAACTATGATGGTATGTATCCGCCCAAGGAGACATTTGATGTTCTGAAAAAGATCGAGAAAATCGTATCTCGGGCAGGATATCTTATGACCACCCATCCAGCAAAAGTAGGGTGCTATATTACAAAGGAGAAATAACTATGCGTTTCACAGAAACAATGGACGTCGTAAACACGCTGAAAGCGTTGTTTCGTCTGTCCGAAATGATCGGGGACGACCGTTCGGAATATCCGCAGGAGGTAGTTGCAGCTTCTCATCTCAAGAAGAGCGTACAGCTTTTCTCTAAAATGAGAAAGAATCTGCCGCAGGACGCCGCTGTCGAGGAACGGGAGGATTTCTTTGCCAAGGCGAAGGATTCTTGCTTTGACAACGCACTCGTTTCATATCTGGATACTCTCTGGACATTAGAAGATGACAACGGCAATCCGTGGTACGGTCGTGAGTTCTGGAACCACATTGCGATTCCATTTGCGCTTTACGAGGCGCTTGAGGACTATGTTACCTCTATCGCAAAAGCCTATCCGTGCATTCTCGGTACGGAGGCTCAGATGAAGGACAAAATGCCGACATCCTGCTGTGCTCTCAGCATTTACGATCTGAACGATTTCACGATCGTATTTGACAACCCGGAAAATATGGATCAGTTTATCGATGAGAACGTAGCTATTGATCCGGTTGACCTGCTGCTCTGGAACGATGGTTCCTGGAGCGCTCTTGATTAACAAAACAGTATATAATAAGAAAGGTGAATTCTATGAACACGTTAATCCATTATCTCTTCCGCGACGAAGAAAATAACAAATCTAACTTTGAAGCGGTTCTTACCGGTGAGATGACGGATAAGCAGGATTTGCTTATCCGTAAGATCTTGAAGGGCAACACTTTCGTCCCTGCTTCTGTTGGTCTGGATGAAGATTTGCCGTGCGAATGGCAGGGCTTTGTTCTGACATCTCGTAAGGCATCCAGCCTGACAGTTCAGCGGTTCGTCGATTATATCCGCGCTGCCTACGAGGACTCTGTAGAGGCGTTTAACCCATTCGTTGTAAATGTGAAGGAGGTATCCTCCAGAGATGTTGTCATCTGGGCGGAGAACCGCGAGGATGCTCTGGACAAGGCCGAACACCTTTGCAACACAGATCGGATTTATCTGAACGCTCAAGATCTCGATGAGCGTAGTCTGGATTTCAAGGGGATTGCACCGAGAGACAATCTCACCAAGTACAGCTCCTTCGGTCGTGATGAGGTTTCTGATGCAACATTCAATAATGCTGATGAGATGGTCCATAACTGGCTGACCAATCTCCTCAACGAGGAAATTGCAAGTGTTAAGGTAGATATCTCGAACGAGCGTTTGTGGGCTCTGGGTAGCAACAGTCTCGCCCAGGCGAATATGCACTACGGTAATGCCGCAACAAAACAGCTTTACCTTCGGCGCTTGTATGAGATGCTGGAGAAGGCATAATATGAGCAAGGTGTAATCGCAGCTTATCATTGCGTTTATCCTTGTAGAAGAACCAAACCCGTGCAGATACTCCATTGTGTCTGCACGGGTTACGAATATGCACAAGATTTCGCAAACCGCTTTCTGCGATAAATATACTAGGCTATAGACCGAAAGGAGAAAAATATGGATTTATTTAATGATGGATACATCAAGTTCGATTACGACGGCAAGACATATGCCATCGAGATGTTGAACGATCCCATGCCGAGCAATCCGCGCGTTGACGCTGTAAACATTGTCAGTTTGATGTGCTGGCATCGTCGTTATTGCTTGGGCGATCACCATGACTACAAAACTCCCCACGACTTTCTTGATGCGATGCTGACGCGTTATGCGCAGCTTATCACTGAGGAACAGAAAGAGGAGATGTCGATTTCGGAGAAGATTGCCGAGCTGCAGAAGAACTCGGATATCGTGATGATTCCCTTGTTCCTCTACGACCACTCGGGACTTGCTTTGCATCTCGGCGTACCCGGTGTCGGCTGTGACTCATTCGACACAAGCATGATCGGTTGGGCTGTACTTGAGAAGAAGTCATTTCTCAATATTGGCTTAGCAGAAGCGGAATGGACGAGAGAAAAAGCCGAAGAGTTCATCCGCGACGAGGTTGATGTATATGCTCAGTACCTTGCAGGGGATGTACATGGCTACACCCTGTATGATCTGGAGGATCCGAACGACCCACAGGAGGTTGACTCCTGCTGGGGTTTCTTCGGTACGGATATCTTTACCAATGGTATTGCTGATAACATTCCCGGATTGACAGAGGCTATCAAAGCCGATAAGTATACGACGGGAACTGTACAAACGGTCACCTATACAACGAAGAAATTTGCATAAGAGCAATGCTCTATGCATGGCTTCGAGGCAAAAACCTATCAATAATGCTAAGAGGGGCGATGCAATAATCGCCCCTCTTAAAAAGGAGAAAAAATATGAATATGCTTGAAAAGTTCGCAAAGGTTGAAATCAACCTCGCCGATAAAATTTCGACCGTGGATAAAGCAGTCTGCGAAGTCCTTCAGGCGGCTTACGATGCCGCTCTTGCCGCTATTAAGCAGCAAAAAGCTCTTATCAACAAAAGCTGCACAGAGCAGGATGAGCTCATCGCGCAGCTCCCGGACAAGTATCTTTGCTCGGATTATCTGGGCGATACTTTTTCTGAGGATAAAATGGACGAGCAGAGCAAGAAGGTACACGCACTTTTCGTGTCCAACATTGCGAACTGGTTCGCGAGTCACTACTCGGTGAAATTAGATCGCAGTGAGGCCTGCGATTTGCTGATCCCCAAGGAGCCGAACCGATGGGATTTGGATGATATGGACCTGGACAGAAAAGAAATCCGAGAAAAGATTGACGCTATGTCCATGGAATACCAGGTGAAGATGGACAATCTTCATCTGCGTTATGAGGATGTCCTCAACTGGATCTTCCAGCAGCTTGACGGCTTTTCTTTTGAAGAAAAGGCATTGCAGGAGATGAAAGAACAGTGCAAGAGAGCATCGCACAGTTACAACGGTTCGCCGAACTTCGAACTGAAAAAAGCCGTGCTCTCTTTTGAGTATGGCTGTCAACATAGTGACTGGCGCGATAGCTGGCAAATCCGCGGGGATATGAAAGACATCATCCGTGGATTGATAGCATATGACACCGGCATTTTCAATGAAGTACCGTACAATTATGCATACCTGTTCAGCTATGACATAGAACAGCAACTCATAACGATTGATGGTACGAAGGTGTCTTCTGTCAAGCTGTTTAAGAACGGTCGCGTGGATGTGCGATTCCAGTCTGAAACGTACGCGCGAGAGTTTGTAGAAAACTTTCTGAACGTATAAGAGTGGGGAATCATCGTTGGCACATGTCACGCCTGTTAACGATTAAAAATGAGAAGGAGTAATCATGAGCTGTAATATCTATGATGTTTGGCACTTCAAGGAGACTGTATCGTTAAAAGATATGGTTGCTTTGGCACAGCAGATTTCTGTCATCCAGAAGGATGCCGTTAAGGACGAAATTATTCAGTCCTTCGATAATGTCTGTTGGATGCCGTGGTATGACTACATTGTGGAGGCATTCGGGAGCATTCCCGACCATCTGGGGAGAATAGTCGCAGCGGCAATTTTCCCAGTGATGGAAAGGCAGTATCTCAGCCCCGTATGGACTTTCCCGACTGCTTGCATGGACAAGTTGAAGGAGTCGCTCAAAAAACATACCACCAGCTTGTCTTTGGCAAATCGGGAGAATACCTTGCTCGGGCTGGAGGACTTCTGTAAAGACCTCTACGGTGAGTTTACTCGGAGGGATGGCTCTCTGATGTTTCTGACCGATAAAGAAGGGAACACATATCTCAAAGGGTTCGCCTTGACGGCAGCTACATCGAGGTATCTGGATACCCGCCTGACACCGTTCTGCTATACAAATTCGACAGAGATGGAAGAGAGGGACTTCCCCGAATATGCAGAAAAGTTCGCATCTTGCGAAAGCGAAGAGGCTCGCGCCGAAATGTTGGCGGAAGCCCAGAGTGCTCGCGGCGCGAAGTGGGACGAGATCCTTTGTGGGCGGACGAACTGGAAAGGTTTGGGCCTGACTTATCAGCTCAACGACATGTCCAAAACGGCGAAATGGCCGGAAATTGTCGCAGTCGTCAAAGGTATTTTGGAAAACCATAAAAGCATAAGCGATTAAAACTAATAATTGGATGGAGAGGGTATCCCTCTCCATCTGTTTTTAGGAGGCAAAACCTATGAAATACAAACATTTGGGACAGAATATTCCCCAAGAGGCTCGAAAAGAGCTGAATGAAAAAATTCTACACCTGATCGCCTGCAACCAAGCTGCAGCAAACGGCATCACACCGGAGGACATCTACAACGCCTACACTGGTGACGGTGGCCTGCATGGACTGAATTTCTCCGATTTCGACAATTACGCTGAATTTTCTTCGGCGAAGAAAGAAATCGAGAATGGACAGTTTTTTACGTCTCACCCCATTTGTGAGTTTGTGATGGCAGCTCTTGCTATGAATAAACAAGAGTTAGTCGCCGATCTTACCTGCGGCATGGGCAATTTCTTTAATTTCGTTCCTGTGGAAAGCAATGCGTATGGATGCGAAATTGACGCTAAGGCCTATAAAGTTGCGCATTATCTGTACCCGGCAGCTAATCTGGTTCGAGATGATATTCGCAGCTACTCAATTCCGCTCAAAATGGACTACGTAGCAGGGAATCCCCCGTTTAATCTGACCTTTGAGTTGGGACAGGAACGCATTCTATCGCAGCTTTACTTCTGCCAGAAGGCGGTGCAACTGCTTAAACCGTATGGTATCATGGCTATTGTCGTTCCAATGTCTTTCCTTGCAGACGATTTTTCTGATGGGAAGATGATTGAAGGGATGGAACAGAACTTCCGATTTCTTGGACAGTTTGCGTTGCCGACAGATGCCTTCCGCGCAGTCGGTGTTCAGTCCTATCCGACGAAAGTACAGTTCTGGCAAAAGCGACCGGAAGGGGAGGAGAGCAAATCTTTTCCTTATCATACGGCTATGACATTGGATGTAGCAAATTTCTCAAGTGAGAGCGTAGAAGCCGTGCGTAAAATGATTGTTGTTGACGCACAAACTGAGTTAAGGACAAAAAAGAGCAGTATTATGTTGCAGCTTGCTCGCGAGAGTGATGCCCAAACTGATTTTGCGTATAAGGTAAAAAAGTACCTTTATACGATCAAGTCGCATCCTCGCCTCCAAGAAAAGTACGGGAAAGCGTGCGAGTATCTTGGCCGTCTGTATGATCAAAAGCAACCGGAAGGCATGTCATATGAGGAGTGGTGCCGGGTACGCATCACCGACGCAAAGGTGCTCGCATATCTGCGGCAGATTGTCAGCCGACAGCACAAACCGAAATATGAGGACAAAATCGAACTTATCAAGAGTAACGGCTGTCTGACTTATCGTGCATACAGTCCGAAGATAGCTCGCAAACTCACGGTGAGCCAGAAAGAGATGGTCCCTATTTCGAGTATTATTGCTTATGACTGGTCGGCGGAGAACTACGGCGTATTTTCTAAGATGCTGCGTCGCAAGCAGCGCTGCTACCAGACTGAAATGCAACCGTTCTCTGAAATGTCCTCGGAGCCCCACATTGCTGAATGGCTGAATGACTTTATTCTTCACGATGCAGAGAATAATGAAGACATCCACCTGACAGACCTGCAAAAGCAAGACATCAACCGTCTGATCCAGAAACAGTACGGACTGATCCAATGGGAGCAGGGTAGCGGAAAAACGCTTGCCGGCATTGCAGTTGGCACATACCGTATGCAGGAACAGAATGCCTTCTGCACATGGGTGATTTCGCCAGCTATCTCTATCAAGAATACATGGGAAGTTGCTATGCAGAACTACGGCAAACCGTACATCATGCTGACCCGCTCGTCGGATTTGGATAATATTCAGCAAGGTGATTTTGTGCTCGTGACACTTAATATGCTGTGTAAGTATCGCAAGCAGATCAAGAAGTGGATTCGCCTGCACAATCAGAAGGTTGCGTTCTGCTTTGATGAAAGCGACGAGATGAGCAACCCTAACAGCCGCCGAACAAAGGCTGCACTGAGCTGCTTCCGCCGTTGCAAGTTCAAGCTCCTGATGACCGGCACAACTACCCGCAACAACATCAGTGAGTTTGCGCCACAGCTCGAAATGCTGTACAACAACTCCTACAACATGATGTCGTGGTCCCAAACGGTATATCACTTTAATCGCGGGAAGAAAGACGAAGAACCTGGATTGCAGGAAGACCGAAATCTGTATTTTGGAAAACCCATTCCAGCGTACAAAGCGGGCTATTCGCTCTTTTCTGCTTCCCATCTGCCTGAAAAGGTTACCGTGTTTGGCGTAGGCCAAAAGACGCAGGACATCTATAATGCGGATGAGCTGAATGACGTTCTGGCGCATACGGTCATCACTCGTACCTTCGAGGAAATTACCGGTAAGGACATCAAGCATATCCATCAGATCCCGGTACAGTTTTCTTTTGCAGAGAAAGCCGTATATCAGAAGGCGATCAATGAGTTCCACTCGATGAGAGCCAACTACTTCCGGTCAACCGGTAACGCCCGTAAGGACAGCATGATGCGCCTTATCCAGCAGATTACCTTGCTGCTGCGCATCAGTGCGGCACCGAACACGGTCAAGGAATATACGGGCGGAATGCCTGTAAAGCTTGCCAAAGTCATGGAGATGCTGCAGGATATGCCGGATGATATGGTGGCCATCGGTGTTCGGCATAAGAACGTTGTAGATGCTTACGCTGCAGCTATTCACTCGGTAATGCCGGATCGGCCGTTGTTTGTGGTTACCGGTGATACCACGACGATTGCACAGCGTCGCAAACTCCGTCAGACTCTGAAGGAGAGCGGGAATGGCATCCTGCTGTGCACGCAGCAGAGCCTTCCGAGTTCCGTCAACTTTGAGTATGTAGACAAGGTCATTATCCCGGAACTGCATTACAACAACTCTCGAATGAGTCAGTTCTACATGCGGTTTGTTCGTTTCACCTCGCAGCATGAAAAAGATATTTATTTTGTGACCTACCTTGGCAGCATTGAGTCTAATCAGATGCAGATGGTACTCGCAAAGGAAAAAATCAATCTGTTCATGCGTGGCAAAGAAACTGACCTCGATGAAATCTACGACACTTTTGGCGTAGACTATAATCTTCTCGAAGCACTGATGCGCAGGGAAGAAGACAAAGACGGCCATTTTCAGATTCATTGGGGACAACAGGAAATTTCCTGAACTTCTCGAAGTGCAATACCTTCAAAAAACACCTTGGTAGAAACCTCGGCCCTTTATGGGTGAGGGGTAATTGACTATTGGAGGGCGGCTGCTTTTTTGCAGCCGCCCTCTTTTTTCTTGTGACACATCTATAATGCACAACAAATATTCCTTGCTATTACTGGGGAGATATGATATAGTATAAATATAAATTGTCTCTTTTTTATCTCATATAGTGAGATAAGTCTCATTTATCGCACAACATATTTAGGCGATAACTGTTAAAAATAAAAACACAACACCTATCGATTTTTTTCATCGGTAGGTGTTTTTTTATATATACAAAACATATTTTAAGGAGGACATGATAATATGTCTAAAAAAAATGAAGACTTCCTCATTCAGAGAAATGACGACATCGACAACACGGTTTACGAGCTGTTAGATGCCATCATGCGTGAGGAGGACAAGAAGGTCATCCGGAGCGAGCTCCGGAACGCAGTGGAAGCCCTGGTTCAGGATCTCCAGGTGGAGCATCAGCTCACTGAAGAAGATGAGGATGAGGTGATTGACTCAGCCACGGAACAGGTAAAAAAGCACGGTCGTTGGTCGGGTTCCCATCTGGAGTGGGATATGTTCATTATCGGAAACACATTCACCACAATCGAGTTCACACTCGAAGAGAATGGGATTCCGGTTTGCCACCCATGGTTTGACACGGACAACGAAGAAGCAGTATGCTGCGAAACATCAGACAAATGCGCATACTGCCCGCGAAAAATGTAAGGAGAAGCGCTGGGTAGCAATAAACTTAATAAAAAGATGAACAGAGCGGTGCTAAAATGACAAACAAAAGTTTGGAAGGAGTGAGTCTTGTGGAAATCCGCTTGGATGATGGAGTATTTACTATCGGTGAGTATTTCATTGCAGGCAACTACGATGATGGATATACAGTCTGGAGGACTGGCGAAGATTCGGATACTTTGTATGACAATATCTCGTTTGAACGGTGTGTCGTATGGTGTCTGAATAGCTAAACGATGTTCGGAGATGATAACATGATTGTAGAATATAAAAAAGAAAACGAAATTGCTTTTGAAGATTTAAACGATAAAGAATGCTTCTTTAGTAATGGAGTTTTATATATGAAAATTTTTAGTCAGGATTTAAAAGAATACAATATTGATTGCGTAAATGCAATCAGTATCGTGAATGCTGGTCTCACTAAATTTGATAATAATGAATTAGTTATCAAGGCAAAAAGAATGATTAGCAGATAAGAGGTTTTGGCTCTGATTAAAGTTGCAATAATATGCCGTTTATCAAAGCAAAAAATCTCACAAACCACACCAAAATCATCCCGTGCCCGTTTTGCGGTGAGTCAGAAGAAATCGCTGTGGAGGAATATACCACAGGAGCAGGTCTGCGCTGGCGAATCGTCTGCTGTAATTGCATGGCAGGCATCGACAGGGGTTGGAAAGAAACAAATAAAGGAGAAAAAAGATATGAAGGATGCGCTTTGGCAGTATATTATAGATAATTTTACCATCGATAATGATGGTAGAAAGATAATTTGCAATATCCTTGACTGGATTTGGCTTCAGTCGATGGATAAAGAAGATACAGTCAATACATTACTGATCCTTTTAGATGGAATTGGCATCGAAAAGGAAGAGATTGAGAAATTTGTTAACTGGAATTAAGCAACAAAGTGCGTAATTAAATCAAATTTAGGCATGAAACGATGAACAGAGAGGAGAAAGTTGTATATGGATTATACTTTAATAATCGCTGGAAATAAAACCCCCGAAAAATTGGCGCTCATCGAACGACTGACCCAGTTCTATAAGGATAAAGCTAATGTCAGCATTATTTCCTACGATGACCCGCACGATGTTTTCGAGTTCCGCAAAAGCTATACCGGCGAAGGCTTTGTTTTTGTTATTACTCTTACTCATAAAGAAGATATGGCAGCTTGGGCTGAGCTGAATAACACATCGGACCTCGTTTTGAGTTTGGATGATGTTTCCCACATAACACTTGATGCAATTCAAATGTGCGATACCATCGAAACTGTGATTTTGGCTCACGAATATTCCCGCCGACTTTGGACTCTTACTGATCCGGATTGTGCGCAGTATATTCTCGCACGAAATCGCAATGTTTACGACTGTATGCAGGTGCAGCAACTTCCGGATGACCAGTTCGGAGTGGCAACTATGACGGTTGATCTTTCCGAATACACGACAAGCGAAAAGTTAGATGTGCTTGCAACATACGGCTATGAGTGGAGTTCGCTGCATAAGTCATTACCTGATTGCGATGCTATGCGCATGCTTGCTGAGTGTGTTTTCGAAACGGAGGCACTTCAGAATATTGATGAGGTCTACTCGACATACGCAGAAGCGAAGGACAAGGTTGAACATCTTCGCCGCAAGATTTCGAAGATATACGACGAGGAGAAAACTCCGAGTGCCGAATCGACTGAAAAATTTGCTCCCAAATGGGAATGTTATTCCGACGAGCGAGAGCTTTGGCTCCGTCCGCTGGATCCGATTTCCCCGGCTGATTTCGAAGTCGTTCGTGCGACACCGTCTTATATGCGATATGGTGAGTGGGCATTTACCCATCGTTTTATCCATCTGTCTGCATATAATCTGAATGATGAGTTTGATGCTCGCATTCTGAACAGGGACGGCAACATGGATGAGACCACGCTGGGAATCGCCGGCGTGGACCACATCATGACAGATGAGTATGGTAAGCCGGATCGAATCAATGATCCCAACTACATCCTTGACTATGCGCTGCTGGCGGCTATGATCGCAGATGACGAAAGCGGTGCGCAGTACATGTCTGAAGAACAAGCAATGAGTCTGGTCGATAAGATTGTCGGCGCAGATCGTTGGAGTTAAACAAAATGCGCTCGCTCATATCGAGCGGGCGCATTCCCATTAAAGGAGGAAAATTATGAGCAAAACTTTTCCTGTCGAAGTTGGACAAACCGTATATCTTGGCGTTTTAGATGGCTATGCCCCTAAATTACCGGCGAAGAAAATGATTGTGGGCACGATTACTAAAATCGGACGTCAATATTTGTACGTTCGGTACAATCCGTACACAAAGCCGCTTCGCTTTTCCAAGGATAACATGACGTTTTCCCCGTTTCCGAATAATCCGTACGACAATAAGTACATCATCTTTGAAACGGAGAAGGATTTCTTGACGGAGATGGAACGCAGGGAGTACAGGAAGGTTATTGCGTCGTGCTTGTCCAACTCGCACTCAGCCAACCTCGACGCGCTCGACATCTCTCTTGAGGCACTGAAGAAAATCTATACGGTGCTGAAAGAGGAAGGTGTTGATAAACTCAATCCAGTTGAGATAATTGATTATGCGGGAAAAGGTGGACAATAAATGGATTTTAATATCGAACAGCACAAAAAGCTGCATCATGGTTATCTAGAAATAATAATTTCACCAGATGGGGAAATCGAGTATGCAATCCCCTCACATCAGATATATCTGCTGCGGAAGGCTATGGATATCACACATTTGACAGAGGTTGAACTTAACAACCTTTGCCCCGAAGAATACTACGGGGACTTCATGCGCTGGCTGTTCTTTATCAGCCGATATCTGCCGGTATGGGAGAACTTTGTGCTCGGCAATGTTCAGGTAACACGAGCACAGCATGCCGCACTGAAGTCATTAAAAATGCATGGTCTGTACAAAGGCCAAATTCCCAAAATCAAACCGCTCAGCAGATGTCCTGTTTGCGGAGCCGAGGCGAAACGCAGCACGGTATCCTTCAAGGGAACATCTGAATATAAATACAACTGCTCCAACATAGCTTTACACGTGAGCTGCGGCGATTGGTACAAGACAGACAAACAAGCTCGTGCAAGCTGGGAGAAACGTTGCATGGGCTTTGGTCAGCCAGAAAATTATCGTCCAACCAATGAGGAACATATCCGACAGATGTTGCGAAAAACTAAAGGCGCAGAACTCTATCACGCTATCGACAGCGCACATCGGATGATGTCCAACATTTCTTCTGATGAGGCAGCCGACAAATGGCTTAACAAGAGATATGTTCCTGAAAAATGCGCTAATTGTCTGAAACAGCAGATGGAGTATTGCGTTTGCAAACCGTTTGCACCGCCAGAGTATTTGTACATTGTGTCAAAGATTGAGTCCACTGAAACTAATTCCGACTCAAGGTCTACTAGGCAGGTTGTCACTCGCAGCGAGGAGGAAGCGTTTAAACTTCTGGCCGATGATCGTAACACCTTGTGCAGATATAGTAATAGAACCGGCACAGAATATTGGCATGCTGAAGAAAAGGAGTGGAAGTATGAGCTTGACCAAAGAACAGATTGAGGCTTCGGTCGCACATTTTAATGCGATTTTGGAGCGAAAAGCAGGTCCACCTGAAAACCGCTGGTCGGAAGCGGACCAAATGCTCGCAAAATCTTTAATCGCCAATGGATACGATCATGTGAGCTGTATGCGCACCGAGAAAGGCGGTAATTTTGTGATCGGAATTGGCGGACCAAAAGGTAACTGGGCATTTTTCAGCGTCGGCGACGTTTTCCCTGATCTAATGGAAGGGGAGAGCATCGAACTCCAGACGATCGCCGAAATGCGGTCCGAAAAAATAACCAGAAAGGAAAAAAGATGAGTTACAAAAAATTTAAAGACATTCCACGTCTGATTACTGCCAACTATGCGGTAGATTATCCGCTGCCGCACTTGGTAAAATGGATTGAGAGGGAGCAGCAGGAAGCTGGCCTCCAGCTCAATCCGGACTTTCAGCGAGGTCATGTCTGGACAGAAATGCAACAGATTGCCTATATAGAATTCCTGTTGCGTGGAGGCAAGACCGGACGAGACGTATATCTCAACAACCCGGAATGGCATCATAAACGCCCGGAATCGGATTACAAGGACTATGTCTGTGTAGACGGTCTGCAGCGTATTACCGCTATTTCGAAATTTATTAACAACGAAATTCCGGTATTCGGCACGTTGTATAAGGATTTTGAGGATAAGTTGTCATCGATCCATGACACGATCCGCGTCCATATCAACGATCTGCCTACCAAGCGGGATGTGCTACAGTGGTACATCGAGATGAATGAGGGCGGAACGCCTCATTCCAAGGAAGAAATAGAGCGGGAGGTGAAATGGAATGCCAACATTCAACCAGTTAGTAAGAAAAGGACGCCAGACATCTGTAAAGAAATCTACAGCTCCGGCTCTCCAGAAAACATTCAACTCTTTAAGAAAGAAAGCAGTTGAACAGTCTGCACCACAGAAACGTGGCGTTTGTACAGCAGTTAAGACTGCAACTCCTAAGAAGCCTAACTCAGCTCTTAGAAAAATCGCCAGAGTTCGTCTTTCCAACGGAATCGAAGTAACAAGCTACATCCCAGGAGAAGGTCACAACCTTCAGGAGCATAGCGTTGTTCTTATCCGTGGTGGAAGGGTTAAGGACTTACCTGGTACAAGATACCATATCATCAGAGGTACTCTTGATACTGCAGGTGTAGCAAAGAGACGTCAGGCTCGTTCAAAGTATGGTGCAAAGCGTCCTAAGGATGCAAAATAAAACATGCTAGAACGCAATTCTAATTTGTGCTGGTAAGGTCATGTTTTTATATAGATAATATTTTAGATAGAAACAATTAAGACAGATAACAGCACGAACACATTCCATATATAGAGAATGTGAGTACCGAAGATTTAATAAATAATTAAGGAGGGAAGAACCGTGCCACGTAAAGGACATATCGCAAAGAGAGACGTATTAGCGGATCCAATTTACAACAATAAGGTCGTTACAAAGCTTATCAACAACATTATGTTAGATGGTAAGAAAGGTGTTGCACAGAAGATCGTATACGGCGCTTTTGCTAAAGTAGAAGAGAAGACAGGAAAGCCAGCAATCGAGGTATTCGAGGAGGCTATGAACAACGTTATGCCAGCTCTTGAAGTTAAGGCAAGACGTATCGGTGGAGCTACCTATCAGGTACCTATCGAGGTTAGAGCTGATCGTCGTCAGGCGTTAGCACTTCGCTGGCTCACCATGTTCTCCCGTAAAAGAGGCGAGAAGACCATGGAAGAGAGACTGGCAAACGAGATTATGGATGCAGCAAACAACACCGCGGCGGACAGTTCCTCACCGATCTTCACGCAGCAGGTCATCAGCGGCACCAATCGGTATTCCAGCATTTTTCCCACATTCTTTCCGCCCATGTAAATTCCCCGCATCCGCATTGCGGCATTGATGGAGGCTGCCTCATCCATGACTGTGGGAAAAAATCGAAACATGACGGACAGTGGAATGATGATCTTTTCACTCAGGTGCAGGCGCAGCATAGCGGCAGTGAACTCGCTGACCGTGGTAGTGGAAACCAGATAACCGCCCATCGCGATCCCCGGCAGGAAGCGGGAGAGCATTCCGCTGCACCCCAGGAGGATGAAATTGACTACCCCCTTGGTCAGTGGGACAAGCTGCGTATAGGTCAGCCAGGACAGCAGGTAGACGAGCAGATAGGTTGCCGCCCCTTTCCACTTTTTTGCGCTCAGCATCAGCACAGCGGGCATGGCACAGAGGAT
>OQVL01001497.1_pt1 | contig 14008 bp, 9 predicted proteins | sample 1691501 | NCBI WGS metagenome assembly OQVL01 (sample SAMN03418253, study PRJEB22391) | human gut metagenome | biome: human-gut; feature: organic feature; material: feces | host: Homo sapiens | place: Tanzania | collected 2013-01
CCAAGCGTCAGCATCGCAATCGCAACAATTGTAATCGTCTTTCTCATATTCATGAATATATTTGCGCAATTTAGCGAATATTTGTGATTATTCAATAGTCGAGGCTTGATTTGCTTTATTCTGAAAATGACCATATATTCCGTAGACACAGACCTAGGCAAGGTGCCAGTCGAGTCCAAAGACTCTGATGGCTCTGTCTATAGCAAGGATGCTTCAAGGTTTGTTCCTACCGTTGAGATTCCTATTCCGGTGAATACTGAGACAAAGGAACGTACATTCACTATTACCGTACTTGTCAGCAATTATGGTTTTATAGGAAGTTCTATGATGAAAGTATTATCTGAGTAGTACAATTCATCTGCTTCCTGAATTTTCTCGGTTCCAGGATCCACATACAATCGACCTTTACAAAACTCCATAAGACGTTTGGCACGATATAGGCCGATGCCTTTCCCTGATTTCCTCGTTTTTTTGTGACATTCCACCTTGTGATATTCAGAGAGTTGCGATTATTGGCAGGATGGACGATAAAAGATTGTGGATGCAGCTATTGTAACTGGACTGTCGAGCGGTCTGGTACGGTCAGGGTTCTGTAAGAGTGCAGTCGATGGGCTTGTCATAGTGCACCATCCTAATGGTTCGACAGGTTTAGGCCACAGATGTTGCCGGACGGTTTCGCAGCAGTTACGGAACCAGTCGATGTGACCAGAATAGTGACGGCGAGAAGACTGGAAAATGAGAGGATATATGCCGATAAAAGTTGAATGAATAAGCCAGTGGCGACTGATATGCCAAAGCCACTAAATGAATATCCCTGCGGGGTGAGCCGCAGGGATGATTGGGGAATGGTGAAACTATGCAGGATAGTTCGTCCACTCTACGGAGAGAATTGCGACACAGTCTTTTGAAGTCGTTGTGGATTGCTGAGGGCTTAGGTTTACGAACTCGACCTGAAAATCTCCTGATAGGTTGATGGGCTCGGAAAAAATGTATTCGGTTTTGTTCTCCGGAGTCTCCTGAGACACAGGAATAGTCTTGAATACTTTTCCATCAGCATCCTTGACAATAACATTGAATGAAATCTTATCGTTGCTGTTGTAAATTCCATACTTGATTTTCAGCGTTCCGCATCCGTTGGCAAATTTCGGGGAAACCAATGTTCCCCCAGCGGTCGTTTTGCCTTCAAGCACTGGAGAAAGTCTTGGACACGCACTGAAATTTCTGGGATCAATCACATACCCATTAGTCAACACCCAACCATCAAAACTGGTGTAAAGTTTCGGCACAGAAGTATCTCTGGCTCCAAGGTTGAAAGACTTAAAGTCATCGTGATTTGTTGTTAAAGCTGTGGCTCCCTGTGAGGAAAAGGACATGTTTATGTTTTTGATATGTCCGGAATTAAACGCCACGGACTCGTTACAGACTTGGCTATACTTTTGAGTTAATTGCTTGCTACCAGCTGTGACGTTTACATAGTAATTGAGTTCTGTTCCAGTTTCAGCGACAAATGGAGCCACGCCAAAATAGAATACCGCTTTCTCACCCTTTTTCAGTGTCGCTCCATTTTCAACATTAAGTTGTGCCACATACCTTGATGAGTAGTTGCTTCCTTCTTTGAGAGAAAAAATATCTTTGGTAAAATCAACCAAAAATGAGCCAACGATTCCCTTAGGAGCGGAAATATTGATACTATTCACAACAATATCATCATCGAGATTATTGGTCACATTGAACGCTATGACTGAAGCGATATGCTTTAGTGGAATAGTTGGGTATTCTGTTGCTGGAACATTTTTCACAGACCCTGCCATAGGGAATGCGGCCTTTCCTGCAAGATGCGCCATACTATTATAGCCATTCTGGGTTTCGATGCCTTTACTAGCACCTATGGTGATGTTACCTTTTGTCCCATTTGGTTGTTTAATATTTGAATTGTAGGGGAATAGCACATACCAATCATAATTAGATGCCTCATCAAGTTCGGTTTTTAGATTTCCAGTAAATTTTCCGGAAACACCCTCTACCTTAAAAGCACTGTTCAGAGTATATGTCTCAGTTCCAGCGACAGCGTGGTAAAGATTGATTGTTTCTCCACCCTCCCATTTTGTGGATAATCCATCATTTACCACTCGCGTTTGCTGTGCGCCTGTAAGATAGACGCTGAACTCATTCGCGGCTGTGGTTTGTTCTGGAGATTCCATTAAACTTGTGCAGGCGGAAAGTACGATTGCAGATATGAATGCAGGTATTAACGCTTTGTTCATCTTAAGAATACGTTTGTTGTTCAAGGTCAAAACATCAATATTACAGTGTATCTGAATATGTAATGGTGAAACCATCTGGTTCAGGGGTGATGTCCCTTGAACGGTTGCCGTTGGAGCACGAGATGGTGCCAGTGCCCAACCCGTCAGAAATTGCCTGGAATACCGGGAGCGGACTTCTCTCGGAAGTAGGGCGCAGGTTGAACGTCATAATGGCGCCATAACCTCCGTTCTTGGCTTCCTGTGCCTTGCTTGTGATGGTGTTGAGCGTGCTGGACCAATAGTAGTTGCCGAGGTTGTATGCGCTTGGAGCCCATCCACTCTTGCTTACGCCTGAAATGCCGATTGTGGAGTTCCAAGTGGCAAAGTCGGTGTAGGCATAGTCAACGAGAGCACCCGCAGTGGAGTTTATCTGGCTGGTGTTACCATAGGAGAACACGGTTATGAGTTTGCCTGATGCCAGTTTGGAGCGCAGCTTGGAGATGATGTTGCCGAAGGATCCGCTGACAAGGGAGCCTGAATAGTTGGCGTACTCATCGTCGAAGCCGATACCGTCAAGACCGTACCTGACAACGGCATAGGCCAGAATGGTGGCGAATTGCTCCGCCTGTGTGTCGGTCATATTGGCGACACCGATTCCCTGCCAGTCGCCGAGAACAGTGAGAAGCACCATAATGCCTTTTGCCTGTAGTGGCGCGACATAGGTTTCAGCGGCGCCGTCTTCAAGAATCGGTGTGAGTTTGTCGTTGAGGTACAGGGTAGGGTTCCCATCATCATCCTTGTGGATGTTTGCGGCGAAGAGTTCCACGATGTCCACGAAAGTGCTTCCGTCCGGCATCAGATAGTCGCCGGCGTTGAGCGGGTTCACGTCGTTAACCTCGACATAAGACACGATCTTCGGAGTCTTGCTTCCATAGGCTCTGGTGGTTACACTTTGAGTCTCGTCAACTGTTGACGTCGCTTCGAACTGGTTCTCCTTGTTGCAGGAGACGAGCATCGTGGCGCATATGGCCATCAGGGAAATATAAATGTTAGTTTTCATTATAAATGTAATATTAGTAGTCTTAATACTCATAAATTAATGTCTTCATCATTCTTCCAATCTTCAATGCTTCCGGAGTAACCAGGTTTCTCTTCTGGTTGAGCACTTTCCTGCTTGATTGTAAATGAACAATACACAACATTATTCTTCATAAGGTTGACTTTAGCGGAACGGATTTCTCCCTTGTTTTCAGAGATAGTGAAAAGGATCAATTCCTCTCTGATCGTCCTTGTCAGTGGTTCGATCTTTGTTGAAATCCAGGTTTGGGCATCAGTCGGAATGCTAATGTCATACCTATAATTTGTCCTTACAGGGAACTCAACCGTCTTTCCTGCAGCAGGAATCTTGATTTCTCCGGAAGACACAGGTTCGTACTCAAAGACCCCTTCTTCAAATGTGAGAATTCTTGTCGAGGTCACTCCCTTGCTGTTTACAGCGAACACGAATACTTTGCCGTCAACCAATGGGTTAGGTATATCCACAACTATGCTTCCGGAGGAGATATTACCAGCTATGTTATAATTAATTGTAGCATTCAGACCTTTTGTGGTAAACAAATCTATTACAGTCCCGCTGTCCGCCGCCGTGATGGAGTAAGGAATCATCACTTGTTCTCCAAGTGTGACGGGTATCGAAGAGTCTTCTATTACCAAAGAGAACACCTGCTCAACCGGAATGTTGATCACGGAATTGTCGGAAAGGATGAATCGTACATACTCATCGCCTTTCTGATATTGGACATCCTTAATTTTTCCAGCACTTCCTGCGGAACCGATAATTTCCCATTTCAGACCATCAAATGATAGTTCGAAGTTACCTTCGTTTATGCGGATCTGAGGCACAAGGGTTGTGGATGTCGCCGGAATTTTATTCCCCGCATCGTCGGTGATAAACTTGTCGTCAAGTGTCCAGTAATAGTTTCCGTCAAGGTCTAGTTTGATGTTGACAGATGGAGAGTGTCCATCAGAGCCAGGCGTTCCGTCGGAACCGTTCTTTATGGTAATAGTCCCAGACTTGGAGAATGTCACTGTGTAACCAGTCCCATCTTCCAACGGGGTTACTGAAACGATTTGGTCCTGATTCTTCAGAGCGTTGACAATTGTCATCAACGAGCTGATGCTTTCATTCATTTCCTTGGCAGTTTGTTCAAGGGTGGAGAGACGGTTGTCAATCTCGTTCACCTTTTCTTTCAGTTCAGTGTCATCGTAGGCACAACTGAAAGTGAAGAACGCTATTGAAATGAATAATAGAGTCGTAATAATTGAGCGTTGTTTCATAATAAATTTAAATGAAAAAGTAGGAATGACCAAAGATGACTTTCTGGCCATCCCTACAGAAGTAGTTGTTATTCTGCTGCCATAGCGTAATCAATGGTGAAACCATCTGGTTCAGGGGTGATGTCCCTTGAACGGTTGCCGTTGGAGCACGAGATGGTGCCAGTGCCCAACCCGTCAGAAATTGCCTGGAATACCGGGAGCGGACTTCTCTCGGAAGTAGGGCGCAGGTTGAACGTCATAATGGCGCCATAACCTCCGTTCTTGGCTTCCTGTGCCTTGCTTGTGATGGTGTTGAGCGTGCTGGACCAATAGTAGTTGCCGAGGTTGTATGCGCTTGGAGCCCATCCACTCTTGCTTACGCCTGAAATGCCGATTGTGGAGTTCCAAGTGGCAAAGTCGGTGTAGGCATAGTCAACGAGAGCACCCGCAGTGGAGTTTATCTGGCTGGTGTTACCATAGGAGAACACGGTTATGAGTTTGCCTGATGCCAGTTTGGAGCGCAGCTTGGAGATGATGTTGCCGAAGGATCCGCTGACAAGGGAGCCTGAATAGTTGGCGTACTCATCGTCGAAGCCGATACCGTCAAGACCGTACCTGACAACGGCATAGGCCAGAATGGTGGCGAATTGCTCCGCCTGTGTGTCGGTCATATTGGCGACACCGATTCCCTGCCAGTCGCCGAGAACAGTGAGAAGCACCATAATGCCTTTTGCCTGTAGTGGCGCGACATAGGTTTCAGCGGCGCCGTCTTCAAGAATCGGTGTGAGTTTGTCGTTGAGGTACAGGGTAGGGTTCCCATCATCATCCTTGTGGATGTTTGCGGCGAAGAGTTCCACGATGTCCACGAAAGTGCTTCCGTCCGGCATCAGATAGTCGCCGGCGTTGAGCGGGTTCACGTCGTTAACCTCGACATAAGACACGATCTTCGGAGTCTTGCTTCCATAGGCTCTGGTGGTTACACTTTGAGTCTCGTCAACTGCTGACGTCGCTTCGAACTGGTTCTCCTTGTTGCAGGAGACGAGCATCGTGGCTGCTACAGCCGCAGATACCAAGAACATAACTTTGTTCATAGAATTTAAATTTAATTGATTATTAGAATCTGGTAAAACTACCAGTCTTTCAGCCATTTTCCGTAGCCTAAGTGAGTGCCCCAATTAGATAATTGAGTTTTATCTAATTGATAATATGCACTATCTGAAATCAAGGACATTATTTCGATAAACATAAAATCCCAACTTGTCTCGTAAGCATCTTGCAGACTAGTCCTGATGTCTTCATAGACAACGATGTTGTTTCCGTTCAGATTCGCATTATACCACTTCCGACCATTTATAAATGCTTCTTCCCAAGCAAGAAATTCCGCCTCGTCTTGAACGGTTTGCCTCCTCCACGGAACGTTCAGGCAGCCATAGCGTTCTGAATCAAGTCCTGAAATCGGTTTCCGGGGATGTAATGTTGAAACACCGGCTTCTCCCTGATGATAAGGATCGACAATTTGATAGGCCTCTTTCTCGTCGCAGTAGCCTGACCAGGCGTAATCAAGATATTCACCGACCTTGATTCCGCCGGTGGCAGCGGTGTCCCAGAAATATTCGGTGGGCTCTTCATAGTCAGTCAGAGTCAGGAGTTTGTCTTTGCCGAGGAGTTCTCGCAGGGCTTTGATCAACTTTGGGTAGGAGGTGGTGTTCATCGGAGGCATTCCTTCCTTGCCGTAGCCAGAGTTGCGGTCCCATAGATTGATGCCGTCGAAACTGTACTGGCTCATCAGCAGACGCACCTGCTCCACGAAATCTTCTATCTGGGAGTCGGTCATATTGCAGAATCCGATTCCTTGTCCGCCACCCTCGATGCAGAGGCAGACTTTTCTGCCGCTTTCCTGGACGGGACGTACCCTTGTGGTCCAGTGGTCGAGGACGTACCTGAGATCGGGAGCGAGTTTCAGGAGAGCACGGCCGGTTGCGGTGTCGTAAGCCACGGTGGAACGTCTCAGGTTCACGATGCTCCCGATTGCCTTGTACCAGTCATCCTTGCTTGAACCCATCAGATAATAGTCGGTGACAAGGCGAGGATCGTACTGGGTGGTGTTCAGGTAAAACACGAAGAATGCCGGGGCTTCGGTGAGTTCGGCAACCCCTTTGAACGGTTCTCGCACAGTTATCTCGTAGTAGAGCGTGTTTTTGCCCATTGACGCACCCGAGACCGCTGCGGAGACAGGAAGGAGATACTTGCCGGGTTCCAGCTTGTTGCCCAGCGCGTTCTTGGAGCAGAGATTCAGCCTTATAATGTCAGATGAGGTCTTGCCGGTCGGGATTTTCAGTGTGCTTTCATCTCCAAAACTGAAGAATGGTGCCGGAAATTCTTGAAAATCAGTCTTGTGCTTGGCGTTGTAAACCTCGACAAGCGATGGCTCGGCACTGACCATGATAGTCTGCTCAAGTCTGGAAGGGTTTGGCATAGCCGCGAGGAGGCCTTCGGTGACGTGTCCTTCTCCGGTGGTGATGATGACTGGAATCGTGGTTCTGGAAGTCTTGGAGCTCCTTAGAGTCACGGTTGATGTGACCATCGCCGTTTCGTCAGGAAGATTCCCTCTGCTGAGGCTTACTGGATCGACTTGGTCGCAGGAGACAGCTATAGCCGCGGCAATCGCGATAGACAGAATGTGTTTTTTATTGGTTTTCATCGCTTAGTCCTCCTTGTTTATTTCCGGGATTTCTATTCCGGCCGGCCAGATGATGTCGCTTTGGGCGACACCGTCATTGCCGTAGCGGGAGTGATCCTTGATTGTGTTACCTTTGCCTTCATCGAATTTCCAGTAACCGATCAGCGTAGGGTCGGTCTCAGGGTTCTCGATGCGGTACATATTCTCCCAAATCTGCTCCGGAGTTCTGGCCACTGACCATACTCTGGCCTCGGCTATCATTCCCTGCAGAGGACGGAAGTCGTTGTAGGACTTGCCGATGAAGAATTGGTAGGCCTCATTCTCTCCGAGAGCGCGCTGCGCCAGGTTGATGCCTGTGGTAGAGGAGCCCATTTCAAGACCCTCACTCTGAATCCTGCCGTTGACATAGACACGCGTGGTGCGGGTGTCGTAGTCGTAGGTGCAGGCGACGTGATACCAACGTCTTTCGTAGAGTTTCTTTCCCGGATCGCTTACAGGGAACTTGCCGAAGGTTGTTCCGCCGCCGCTGCCGTCGAACTGAAGCTGCTGGCGCTCAAAATTGGTGTCGCCGATTCTGAGGAGCAGGTATTGCTCGACTCCCATAATGGACGAGATGTTGCAGTCTCCGAAACTGTTAGTGAGATCGAACCTGTCGATGTAGATGAGTGCCTCATAGGTCACAGCCTTCAGGCCGTTGAATGCCGCGCTGCCTTCGCCCGGCTCGTCAAGGCTAGGAAAATTGATCCAGTTGTCCGTCAGACGGGCGGCGGAAGTGATGGCGGAGGAGCGTCTGACAAGGTAGTAGGCAACGGACGAGGCGTTCAGCACATCCAGATCTGACGATGTCATCCTGACTGGCAGAAGCCAAGTCTTGTCTATCGTGAGCGCTCCGTCGTGGCTTTCGCCTTCTCCGGTCAGACCTTTGAAGCCGATGCTGACGCTTTCTGAATATGTCCTTCCAGCAGGAATGGTCACATCCGCTCCGGCGAAGTCGTAGTACCGCTCCGGAAGCATCTCGTAGTCGGTTCCGTGGCGGCCGTTGTATTGATCCACAAGGGACTTGTCAATCTTTATGCTTGCCTTCACGTCCTTTTCGGCTGGATAGGCGATCTGGGCTGTGATCTCCCTCGTGAATCCCTCTATGTTGTTCCCGAAGGTCGTGGCCTGATCCTGCCGCACCGAACTCACATCCATAAAGACAGTGTTGTCAAACGGATGAGTCTCACTGCCATACCTGTTGCACGACAAAGTGGCGACAGCGGTGAAAGCTAAAAATGTCAATATTTTGGTTTTCATATTCCTTTGTCTATTTTGAAGGATTGAGAATTTGGATCACGGCCCGTGAGGCTGAGTAGTTCGAGCCTGTGTGGTAGTAGTCCGTGTCCATATTGTAGATAGCCAGTCCGGCGAGAGGCCCGAAAGCGATGACCCTGTCGGCCATCTCCTCAAGGGCTGGGTTCTCCACCTTGTCCTCATCTGTGACCGTGCCGTCGGCCTGGGCCGCAAGAAGTATCTTCGCGGACGGAATCCCGAGACTTTCCACAGCCTCAAGCACTTGGAAGCGAATCTCCTGGGCATTCAGTGTCTGTTCGGTGTCAAGGACGAAATAGTCAATCTTCGTGATGTCATCCTTGCTGATGAATCTTGGATTTCCCTCGAAAGCGAGAATCTGTCCGTCGCTCTTCGCCGCCGAGAGTCTTTCGACCATCATCCGCGAGAGTTCGGCCGTTTTGGAGTCATCAGTTCTGGCTGTTCCGGTGAAGGAGAATCCGTCAAGCCCGAGCTCTTTAACGGAAGAGATGACCTTGTCGAGGTAGGCTCCGAGTTTCGTGGCATCGGACAACTCTCCAACTCTGGATGCGAAATCAATCTGGTAGAGTACCTTTATGCCTTTCTCGCTCATCACGGCCAGATCCTCGGAGTCCTTGGCCGAGAAATTGTCAGCGTTTGTGAGGCTCACGATGTCCAGACTGTCCGGAAGGCAGCGCATATAGTTCTTCTCTCCGGCCTGAGGCGATGGTGAGTTTTCCAGACGGGCGTAAAGAATGTAATGTTCGGTCTGTTTGTAGGACCTCAGGGCCGCTGTGTATCTTGACCACAACTCCGGAGCCTGGTCACACGGTCGCTTTACATCAATGTTGACCGACTCGATCTCTCTCCAGTCGGAACAGGATGCAAGCGAAACCGATACAAGGCAGCACATTGTCATGAATAGTTTGTGTCTCATATCTTTAATCATTATCTGTAGTCCTTTTTATCCCACCATACCCTTGTTCCGAAGGTGTCTCCGGAATTGTCCAAAGACTCGGAGTTGAGCTGGTTCACAGCCTCGCTGAGGTTCTCGCCGTTGCCGGAATATTCCTCGGCAGGGTAGATAAGTCTTCTTGCGCGGTGGTTCAGATCCACCGTGCCACCGCTCTTGTCCTGTACCGCCGGGAGCAACCGTGGGTAACCTGTCCTGCGGTACTCGGCCCAGCCTTCCGCTCCGGACGGGAAGATCGCCAGCCATTTCTGGGTAATGATCCTTTCCAGATTCCTTTCCGCAGGGCTGTCGGTCAGAGATGTCCCGTCAGCCAGATTGCCGCTTTCCTCCCAGGCGATCGTGATCTCGCTTTGAGGAGTGCTAACGCTGTACTGTCCAAGAGGGTCGTTGTAAGATTCGGGTCTGCTCTTCGCGTCGGCGATGTATTCCTCCGCTCCGGCCGCACCTTTATCCTCGAATGATAGGATGATGCCGTTTTCATATAGTTCCTTGGCTTTGGCGGAGTCTCCCCAGCGGAGTTCATATTCAGACATCAGAAAGCTCACTTCGGCTGCGTTCAACCATAGGATAGGGGATGATGAGTCCACTATCATATTGCTGTAGGCGGCCTTGAATGCGTCCTTGTCAGTGATTGAGCCTCCGATTCTGACTCCATAGAATCCGGTGATGGTTTCCTTCTTGCCGTTCTTCTCGACTTCAGTCTCCACACTTGTGAACATTTTCTCGCGACGTGGGTCTGAATAGCCGTTCATATAACTGATGATGTCGGCTGCGATGCGGTGGTCTCCCCAAGTGTTCTGAATCAAGGCGATGCGGTTGTCCGCAGGATGCATAAAAGCGTTGTCGGCGTTCTCGGTGATGACACCAGCGGCGATGGCTTCGGTGGCCTTGGCCTTAGCGGTGGCCGGGGCTACATAACTGAGCCTCATAGCCATCCTGAGTTTCAGGGAATTGGCATACTTCACCCATTTCGCGATGTCGCCGTAATAGACGAGGTCGTACCTGCTCCATCCAGAGGCCGGGATTCCGGCGTTGTTTTTCAGTCCGGCGATGGCTTCGTCAAGTTCGGCGAACATTTCGTCATAGACGGTTTCCTGCGGATCGTACTTCACGGTCACATCCTCGGTCTTGAGGATGTCACTGTACGGAATAGGGCCGAAGTTGTCCGTGAGACGATGCATTATCGCGACTCGGAAAAGCGATGCGAACGCTCCTGACACCTCATCATCGGTCTCGCCTTTGATTCCTCGGTATGGGGCGTAGGCGTTGGTGATGACATCGGAGAAGACGGCCTTGCGCCAGGTTATCCCCGGGTTGAATGTTGTGAAGCGTTCCTCCCACAGGGCCGCCTCACCGATGTAGCCGGCGAACGGACAGGCCGAGAGGCTTTCGATGAACTGGTACGAATGCTCCTGCACCGGTACCACATTGCTTTGCAGGGTAAGCACTTCGGCTCCCACTTTGTAGTTGTAGGCCTGCATCTGCTCGTCAGTCACCTGGTTAGGGTTCGTGTTGTACTCAAGAAAGTTACCCGTGCAGGAAACCAATGACAGGGAGATCACGGCGCAGACCACTGTGTTGGATATTCTCATTGTATATTCCTCCATCATTAGAATTCAAGTTTCACATTGAAGCCGACGCTTCGCAGCGATGGCATCATAAAGTTGTCGATTCCTTGATAGGTGTTACCTGTGGTGGCCACAGACTCCGGATCGAACGGAGCCTTGCTGTAGATCATCCAGAGGTTGTGTCCCACGAGGGAAAGTGTGATTCCGGCTTTGTCCTTGAACCACTTGCGTGGGAGCGTGTAGCCGACGCTGAGTTCCTGGAGACGGAAGTTCGTGGCGCTGTAAGTGTAGTACTGCGGGAGTCCGCTGCTGGAGCCTATCTTTCTGAACCATTTTTGAGCGTCAAGCATCTGGCGGCCGTTGATGAGCACTCCGCCCGCGTCTCTTGCGGCAGCCGAGGCCTCGGACACACCATAGTAGTCAAGGTAAGCCTGAGTGGCGGAATAGCAGACACCACCGATCCGTCCGCTGAACAGGAATCCGAGGCTCAAACCTTTCCAATTGAAGTTGTTGCGCCAGGCAAGATTGTATTTAGGAAACACTGTGCCAAGGAATATCTCCTCTCCGGTGTCCGAGACGGTCACATCGCTGTTGTCATCGACCTCTATGTAGCCGTTGCTGTTGTACAGCAGGTCGGAGGTTGAATAAAGGTCACCGAGTGTGCCTCCCTTGCGGAGGATGTACTTGGCTCTGCCGAGTCCTTTGACATCAAGCTTCTCAAGATTCAGTTTCTTACCTGTGACCGGGTTGGTGGCATCAGCCGCCAACTCGCGGATCTCGTTCTTATTCCAGGCGAACGTGAGTCCACTGTCCCACGTGAAACCTCCCCAGGTGTGGTTGTAGCCGAGGCTCGCCTCGATTCCGGTGTTTCTGACGCTTCCGGTCTGGAGGTAGATGGTCGTGTAGGACGATGATGGAGGCAGGGACGGGTCGAAGGTCTGGTTGTAGGTGTCTGCGAGGTACCAGGAGACGTTGAGGCTGAGGTCCTGCCAGAGCCTGGTCTCGATTCCGACCTCGTAGGTGAGCGTGCGCTCCGGCTTCAGGTCGCCGATCGGGTAGTGGGTCTTGTTCTTCCAGATCTTGTTTGTGGCGTCATATTCATAAGTAGGAACCGTAAGGAATCTCGGGAAAGGCATTCCGACCGAGGCAATCGAGCCGCGCACCTTGAGGTAGCTGAGCGCGCCGAGATCCCAGGCGGCGGTCGGCACCCACGAGAGTCCGGCGGACGGGTAGAAGAACGAGCTGCTTGACGAGCCGGCGAGCTGGGAGGCCCAGTCGTTGCGCCCTGTGGCGGTGAGGTAGAGCATCTTCCTCCAGCCGATCTCGACGCTGCCGAAGACGGACTGTGTCTGGTCGTGCCATCCTGTCTTGCTCGCCCGCTTCATAGTGTCGTCAAGATCAAAGACATTGAACACGTTGGCAAGGCCGTTCGCCTGAATCGGGCCGCCGTAACGGAGCTCATCGGTCTTGATGTCGTTCAGCGACGCTCCGATGTTGGACACGAGGCTCCAGTCTTTGCCGAAAGTCTTGTTCACGCTTGCGATGATGTCGGTGTAGGTCTGTGTGTCGAACGTCCTCGCCTCGGTGTAGTGGCCGTTCTCCCCGCCTTCGGAGATGACCGGCTCGGTAGAAGCATAGTATTTCTGCGTAAACAGGTTATCGGCGTTGTCAACACGTACACGGGCGGCGACATTGAGCCAGTCGAGGATGTCATAGCTGACGAGGAGCGAGAGCATATAGCGCTTCTTGTTGTTGTCCCTCAGGTTGCGGTAGTTGATCCAGTAAGGATTCTGCATATGAAGGTCACCTTGCAGGTTCGTGCTCCAGAACTGCTCCATCAGCTTGGTTCCCGGATTGTACCTCTCGAACACCTTATAAACATCGAAATCCTCTCCCCTCGGGAACAGATAGACGGATGTCAGAGGGTTCGCATAAACTCCTTGGTTCGTCATATCCCTGTCTTTCTGGATGATGTAGCTCGCGCTCGCGTCGAACTTCAGCTTGTCTTTCAGAAAATAACTTGTGTTACGGAAAGTGAAGTTGTAACGGTCGTACTTGTTGTTCGGGATGATGCCGTCGGAATCCACGGCCGCAGCCGAGACGTAGGTCTGGTTCTTGTCTGTTCCTCCACTGACCGTTATGGCGTTGGTGTAGGTCTTTCCTGTCTGGAAATAGTCTGTAGGAGAGTAGCCTCTGCCGCTTTCGGGAATATACGCTCCCCAGCTGAACAGGCTTGATGCGGCCTCTGAGCCATTGAGTCCGGTGCCATAGCGGTTCTGGAACTCTGGCATTATGAACGGATCCAGAAACTCCGTGTTGCTGGAGAAGGTCGCTTTAATCTTGCCAGATTGTCCCTTCTTCGTGGTGATCATCACGGCCCCGTTGGCGGCCTCCGAGCCGTAAAGCGCCGCCGCGGCGGCTCCGGTCACCGTTACAGGCGCGGAGGCGGTGCGGAAATCCTATCCCTCCTTCTGGGAGGAATACAAACGACTGGGAGGTAGCTTCGATGTCCTCTGAATTCGGAAGAACGCTGCGCGTCGGCGTGTTCGGACAGTCCCACGGAGCCGCGATCGGCGTGACCGTCGACGGCCTGCCCGCAGGCGAGCGCATTGATCTTGCGGAGCTGCAGGCCTTTCTGGATCGGCGCAGGCCGGGAAAAAGTCCGCTTTCGACCGCGCGGAAGGAAGCCGACGCGCCGGAATTCCTCTCCGGTCTGCGCGACGGCGCGACCTGCGGCTCGCCGCTGTGCGCGGTCATTTACAACAGCGACCAGCACTCCTCAGACTACACGGAGCTTGCCGACAAGCCGCGCCCCTCGCACGCGGATTATACCGCGTGGGTCAAATGGGGCGGGCAGGCGGATATGCGCGGCGGCGGACATTTTTCCGGCCGCCTGACGGCTCCGCTGTGCATCGCCGACATTCCACGATGCCGCCGA
>OQVL01001499.1_pt1 | contig 13986 bp, 18 predicted proteins | sample 1691501 | NCBI WGS metagenome assembly OQVL01 (sample SAMN03418253, study PRJEB22391) | human gut metagenome | biome: human-gut; feature: organic feature; material: feces | host: Homo sapiens | place: Tanzania | collected 2013-01
GCCTTAAGGAAAGCTCTAACAGCTTCTTGACCCTGGCTGCATCTTTGGTTTAGAGAAAGCCAAGTTCTTATCTGGAATACCATCTTTTGTTGGTGCACCTGTTTTTGGATCGAGTACATAGTTTACACCTTCAACACCGTATCCAAGGAGGTAGTAACCTTCGTCAGAAGACATCCATTCAAGAAGACGAGCAATCATCTGTTTCTTTGTAATAGTCTTTTTAGTTCCATCAACATCTTTCCAGTTTTTGATTGTCTGGTCAGCGTTTGATTTTGCTTATTGAAACAGATAGTCCATATTTGGCTCCAGAGCCATTTAGAGGAACTAGAAATGATTCACGTAATGTTCGTTATGTTGCAGAAAAAATTGCTGAATTTAAGGATTGTGATGTGGAAACAGTGGCAAAGTGCACTTATGAAAACTCTAGAAAAGTTTTTGGAATCTAAAAAGGAATGAAGCATTTTGGACGTGGCATTTTTATTTTACTGTCAAGGATAATCTGGTATTATTAGTCATGCAAACTTGCTAATAAGGGGATATTAGTATATTACATTCCGCAGACTTGCTGGCTTGGCTTTGTTAAAAAGCAAAAGGTATTTGGGTGAGGTTAAATGTTTATGTGTTGTTGTACCTTTTGCGTTTTTTAACAAACCTTGCCAAACTGCGCGTCTGTGCTCCATCGTAATTATACTACTCTCCAATTATTTGCAAGACCAAGCAATCCAGCTCATCTCAAATTATTTCAGGAGCTAACTGCAAATTGCCAACCCCACTATATATGCGTAATCTTAGAAAGCTGAGCAAAAGCCTCCGCGTCGTGCTCAATCAACTCTTCTATGAATTGCTGCGGGATGACCACGTTGAAGATTTCGAATTGGGTGCCCTGGTTCAGGTGAGTGTTGGCACCACCTTCGCCGCTTAGAAAACAGAGGCTTGCCTCGCCTGTTTTCCACATCATTTCCTTTTTTGCACCACGATTGCCGTACACTTCTTTCATGCTGCCGCCAAGGGTTGGCATGGAGAAGAGCAGGGCTGGTCTTACCTCATGCTGTGCGATAAACTTGGCGTTGTTCGCCTTGCCAAAATAGTGTTGGTTCATAATGCCAAACTTCTGGTAATGCCACTCCTTGAGCGAAACTTCCAATGCATCCGATTCGATGTGGTTGCTCCGTTCTATCCCATGGTTGTCGATGAAGGTAAGGCCGTTTTGCCTTACTTCCCCTTCTACCTTTCCATCTTTTATTATCTGACAGTCAACCATTAGCTTTATTTTAATTTGTTTTTATGCTGCGAAATTGCAATTAAGCAAGAAATTCGTTGCAAATGTACGATATTCTAAGTAAATATGCAAGCATATCTGCAAAAATATAACCTTTTTCCGAAAAAAAGTCTCTGTTGGGGCAAAATCATAGAGATTCTGCTTAACAGAGACTTCGTTTTTCTATATTTAAACCGAGAAAGTTTTTCTATTTTCCTCCCATTCTTCCCACGGCTTCCTGGGCAGAGTTCTCGCCACGGTATTGCTTCTTTGCCTGATTGAAGCGGTAGGTGAGGCGGAGCTGCACGCTTCGGGTGTCTTCCCACTTCTGCTGCTGGAACCGCACGTTGCCGTAGGTGCCATCGGTCTTTCGGCTTATGGTGTTGAAGATGTCGCTCACGTTCAGGCTTAGCGAGAGGCGGTCTTTCAGGAAACTCTTGTAGAGCTGGAAGTCGAAGTTGTGCACGCTGTTGATGGTGAGGTACTCGTAGGTGCCGCTGCTTCGGTAGGAGAACGAGAGGTTCATATACCAGCCCTTGGGCAGATGGAAGCCGTTGTAGAGGCTGAAGATGTAGTATGGGTCGTGGAAGCTTTTCTCCTTTCCCATGCTGATGGCCTTGATGAAGCCCTGCTGGATGCCTGCCTGCACTTGTGGCTCGTAGAAGCCCCAGCGGTGGCGGTAGCCGAGGAAGCTGCCCCAGTTCCAGCAATGAATCTGATATACAAAAAAGTACCTCGTTTTAGTTTTATTTAAGCCGAATAATTTCATAAATACTTGATTTTCTTATATCTTTGCCGAAAATAAAGAGATAAAGATATGGAAAAAGTAATAGTATTAAGTAGATGTTCTACTGTATATCAGGACGTTACACAACAGACTGATAGTATTATGAAGCAGGTTCATCTTGATGGTTACAATGATGATCAGGTTATTGTAATTGAGAATAATGAATCCGGTTCAAGACTTTCAATTGAAGAAAGAGAAGGTCTTAATGAGATGTTTTCACTGATTGAGAATGATGTGGAGAAATCAATTAAGAGTGTTTATTGTTTTGAGATTAGTCGTATTGGAAGAAAGCCCGATATTGTTTTTAAGGTACGTGATTTTCTTTTGAATCATGGTGTGAATCTCGTTTGTGTCAAGCCTTATTTCAAGATGCTTGATGAAGATGGTAAAATCAGTGAATCATCTTCAATAATGTTCGGTCTGTTCGCTGTTATGGCGGAATCTGAGACGAGAACAAGAGTTGAAAGAACAATGAGAGGAAAACGAAAGTTAAAAGCTGAAAAGAAATGGGCTGGTGGTTGGATAAGATTCGGATATTCAGTCGGTCCTGATAAGAAATATATTCTTAATGATGATGCAGAGACTGTCAAAGAAATATTTGATATGTATTTAACAGGTCTTTCTGTTCAAAGCATAACAAAAGAATTAATTGATAGAGGAAAACTTAATTATGACAGATTGAAAATAGGTAGTATTTTTGTTGGTAATGTTCTCAAATGTGAAGAATATTATAATGAAGAGATTTACCCAAAGATAATAGAGAAATCAGTCTTTGATAAAGTTCAGCAACTTAAATCGAGCAAAAAATCTTTCCCAAAGACTTTTCACAAACATATCTATTATTGCGAATCTATCATCAGAGATTACAAAACAGGTCAGATGATGATTGGACAGGCACGTGGTGCGTGTTATCGCAATAAAGAGTTCAAAATACAGATTTCTATTAATCTGATTGATAGTATTGCTTGGACACTTGCAAAGATGAATAAAGTTGCTGATAATTCGTTTGATAGAAAAAATGTATTGAAGAAACTTGTTGATGAAATTGCAATTCTTGAAGATAAAATTAAAGTTGCGGAAGATAAGATAAAGAAATTCGATAAGCAACGTGATATGATTGAAATAAGACTTATTAAAGGGAAGATAAGTGAAGAAGTTGCAGATAGTCTTGAAAAGGAAATTGAAGCTGATAGAGAGAAAATGAAATATAATTTAGGAAGTTTAGAGGCTGAACTTAGATTAAAGAACAAAGACTATTGGAAATTCACTAATAAAAATAATAATATTGTTGAGGAACTTGATAATATTGTTGATGATAATCTTCGCCATAAGATTATTCACGAAGAGATTAAAGAAATTAAGGTGGAGAGAATTGATGACTGCAATGTTAAATTGTATGTTATGTATATGTTTGATAATTCTTATGTTATATATGATTTAGAGACACGAAGAAGAAAGGTTTATCTTTGTGGTGAAGAAATTAAGGTTGATTACTTAAATCGCTTCTTAAAAAGAAATAAGTAACAAAATATATTTAACAGAAAATAATGGGTGAAATTATTCTTAATGAATAGTTTCACCTTTATTTTTTATAAAATGAATTTCATATAAATATTAAAAATGATTATTCTTTAAAATGAATAGAGATACTTTAGTAATTCAGAATTCACTTTTACAACAACAGATAAATGGTATGCAAAAACAAATTAATATAATGTAGGAACAAATAAAATATTTATATAAATACATCGATAACATTGAAAGAACATATATTGTTACTCAATAATGTTTGCTTTTTCTACTTAATGGTAGTTTGCTAACGGGAGTTAAAAAACTATTTGCTTGCTTTTTTTAGTTTCAAAAACTTTTTTGTTTCAATGAAAACTGCTATCTTTGCAGTGTTAATTTAAAGTATAACAATTTAAAGTTTTAAGTATTATGGCAAGACCAAAGAATGGAGAAACTCCAACAATTAAGTCTGTTAACGTACGTTGGACACGTAACAGTTTGAGACACATTTTGAATTCGGAAATTACCGATGGTGATTATTTGAGTTACAAAGAACTTGCAGATATGGCTAATGAAATTAAGAACCATTTCGAAGAGTTATGTAACAAGACACGTCAAGATAGAATTGCTAAGTTGCAGGCTGAACTTGACGCTTTGAATGCAGAGAATGCAGAAAATTAATTTTAAATTAAATTATTGATTGAAATAAAGAGTCAAATCCGTTTTTGACTCTTTATTTTTTTATATATACAAAAAAGCGGAATCAACTTCATCACGAAGTCAATCCCACTGAAAATCAAAATTTAAACAAAAACATAATTTTAATATGGGTAATATGGTTATCGTCTTAATATTTATCTTCCGTTGGTTCCAACTATTTTAAATAGTATAATATTACTTTGTTATGCCCAATATATGGTTCGGTTTTTTCTTTCATATAATTAAAACCAGCCGTTCCATGCTTTAAAGACATCTTATAAAAATGTCGCAGACCACTATATGTGATTGCAATATGGTTCGGCTACATCATATAAAATTCATAGACTTTTTGAAAATTTACTTCGGCAGTATTATAATATTTGCGGGCATTAAAAAACAATTCTTCAAAATTTAATTTCTTAATCTCTGACTTTTCTTCTTTTGTTAGTCTTGACATTTTATCTAAAAATTATTTTCAATATTTATAATAATGTACGCGTACATTATTATATAGAATAATCTTTGAGTGATAATTCCCCAAAAATAATTTCCTAAAATCTAAACTTTATTCCTAAATCTGAATATCAATAGTGTTTTAAAAATAAAAAAATTATATAATATGGAAAAAAATTTTAATAAAATTATTAGTGAAATGTTGTTGTTTATTAATATTATTGATGAGTTGCCTTCATTAATTAATAATAATAAATTTAGTGTGTCAACCCAGGGGGATAATACCATCATCAAAAAAATCACCCATCATAAATTCACAAAATATATTGAGTTTACACCAACCAATTATAATAATAATATATTCAAACCAAATATGGTGGATATTACATATATCCCTAAAAAGGGGAATAGTAATTATAAATTAGATAATATATTATTAAATCCTCATTATTCTCATATATTATTAAATTATATATCATCTAATAATAAAATAATAATAAAATTCTAATACCAAAATTCAAAGGAGTTATATTAATTTATAACTCCTTTTTTTATTATGATTTACTAATCTAATATTAAAATTCCTGCAAGGAAAATCAATGCAATCAAGTATAATAAAAGTTCAAATATGAAGTCCATAACTAATAATTTTAGCTCATTTTTCTCAATATTTTGTTTTATTTATGTGCCTCCGGTTATTTGGATTCCATTGATAATTAAATTTTGGTTTAATTATCTCTATAAATTTCTTTTCATATTCATATGCTTCATCTCTTGTATTACAACGTCTTAACAAATATAATTTATAATCATACTTATGTGTTCTATAATACTTATCAAACGGATTACTTTTGATATTTTCATTATTTCTTTTAGTTAACCTTTTCATCATATCTCCAGTACTTCCAATATAATCAATTAATTCAGTATTCTTGTTTAAATAACAATATACAACATTACAGTGACCGTATATTGTAGAAACATACCTAATAAATTCAAAATTTATTTCTTGTAATTGTTTTTCTATCTTATTCATATTTTATTTAACCTATAGTATTTGATTGTCTTTCCATCTGTTATAATCATTATTAACCGATACATGAATCCACTTATCGTTATATTCATTAATCAACTGTCTAAACTATGGTAATTTACCAAGCTTATGCATACATGTAATCATGTTCCATAATTTATGATTATCTTCTTTTGTATTAGATACCGTATGGAAATCAACTGCTGCACCATAAACATGGTCAGAATTAGATGCACCGCCAACCTTCTTATTTAATTCTGGACATCTGTAACCTGAACTAATGATTAGTGGGGCATTCCATGAATCCCTAATTACCTGTAATAGATTCAATACTCGCATCATATTATCAGTATATTCATCCGGTAACTTATTATTAATATTATTCTTTATTGCTGTATTTGAACGTGTAAATTCTGTATCTGTAAAATTTCTTGTTATCTAACTCATTGTTATATGTCTTTTATATATTTTATTTCGTCTGTATCGCGTTGTTTTCACTTAACCCTAATAACTACAAGGTAAAATGATTTGGAAGCGATACAGGTCAAATATTCTATCTTAATCTTCAAATATGTTATACTTCTCCATTATGGTCTTATTTCTAAATCTATTGTTAGTCAAATAAATCATTGTTGTATTTATAGAACTATGGCCCATAACTTTACTAACAACATATAAATCACATCCCTTATATAACATTAAGGTTGCAAATGTATGTCTGCAAACATGAGGTGATATTACATCTGGATTAATACCTGAATGCGTAGCATATTTCTTTAACATTAATAAAATATTATTACGTGTAACGCCTCTGTCTGTATGTCTTAAATTAAAGAAATAATTATCTGATGTCACCTTTTCCTTAATCTTATATTCATTATATTTAGTTAAATCTTCAGATAACGAATTAACTATAGGTACATATCTTTCTTTATTACCTTTACCATTTCGTACTCTTATAAAACCTGAACTTAAATCAACATCTTCATTTTTCAGATTAACAACTTCAGATATACGTAAACCTGTTTGTATCATAAATTTAAATAAAATAATATCTCTGTAATAACCATTCGTTTCTATTTCATTTAATATTGCATTAATCTATGAAGTAGATAAGCTTCTTCTTTCTTTATGTTCCTCTTTAATCTTTGCAAGTTTCAATATTGGATTTGTAACCATTATTTCTTCTACATCAATCAAATATTGATAATAGTTCTTTAATATAGTATATATATAATTTCTTGTCTTCTTGGTCTTTGTATCAGCTATCTCATTAAGTAATGCACGTAAATCAGTAACTGTTAATTCATGTAACTGTTTATCTGTCATTTTCAAAACAGTACCTAAATTTGTTTTGTATGCTATTAATGTATTATCTGAATATCCTCTTTCATTTTTGCACCAGCTTAAATATCTGGTAATATATTCTTTGTTGTTCATATTAAAATAGTTTATTTTTGTTTTTATTTTCCTCTAATTTCTTTTGTTCTCTTCTTTGTTTACTCTCTAAATATTTCTGTCGCTTCTGTTCTTTCTCTATAGCAATTAATTCATCATCAGTATACTCACGCCACTCATCAAAATTAAATTTAAAAAAATCACATGCTACAAAATTGTGGTCCATTACCTTTTTAATAGTATCTTTATCATAAGAAACTTCCATAAGATTCAATAATCTAAATACTCGTTCCTTTAACTCATGAATATTATCAGGCATCAAATCTACTGCATAAACAGTATTCATTGTATCAATAACAGATACATTACACATAAGTCGTTTATAGATGATATAACATACAAACTGACCGTTACCGCAACTTGGCTCCAAAAAGGTTTTAGTAGGGTCATACCACATATCTTCTGTTACTTTATCAGCCATTCTTTTCACTAAACAATATGGTGTAAAGAATTCCTGTGTACCACCTGAACCTTTTCGTCTATCAGTTCGTTTATCTGCATAATTTCGTAAATCAAGAAACGCTTCAATATTAAAATCTTCGTTCATATTATTATAAATTTGTTTTTATTTTTTATATTTATATTGATATTCAGAAATTCATTAAAAGTTTAGATTTGATGAAATATTTCTTTAAAAGATAAAGTACACACTCAGTAAATTTTCAGTTTTTAAAAATCTATAACGAGTTGAGTATCAGATAATTAAAAAGTATACTTTTTTGTACCTCCTTATATATATATACTTATTTACTTTCTTAAGAAAAGTATCAAAGAGATTAAAAAATTAATTATATTACATATAAAATATGTAATATAATATAATTAATTTTAATCTAATACTCTTGAGAACTTGCTTTACTTAAATATAAAGTATACATGTGTACAATATATAAGTTAATTAAATCTGAATCAAAAGTCATTAAAGAAAAAGCGATCCATTCTTCCGTAAGAACGATCCATATTACTTATTTTTGTATTTTTTCTCTATTTTATCAGACTTTTTATTATTTCCATGATAAATAATATAGAAACTAAAATTAATAAAATAAAAATTATGGCTACAAGAGATACAAAAGAAAACTACAATGCTTATATGCGTGATTATTATAAGAAGAATAATCAGAATAAAACAACAAGAATCAATAACAAAATTGATGAGATTGTTATGGCGATATTTAATGCGCCTGAAAGCAAACTTCAGAGACGTGATATTATCAAGTCTTTAGTTGAATTAAAGCAGATGGCTAAACTTCCTAAAATGGAATTTACTGTTCCTGATGAAATTGTAGACTTTTTAAACGAGGATATTAAAAATCCATTAGCAAATACTGAAAATTAAACCAGAAATTAAAATGATAAAAACTCAAAAAGAAAGAATTGATAAAGGTAGACAGGCTTTTAACGATGAGATTATTAGATGTTCAGAATCTGATAATCTTTATGAAGCTATATTAGAATGGGAATTTACTGGTGAATTAGACCATTATTCACGTGATAGTGTTATTGATATTGATAATATCAAAGAAAATTTGATTGATGCAGGTCGTCCTGATATGGCAGATAAACTGGTAATAAATGAATATGGAGACGATTATGGAAGCTGTATTTGTGGTAAAAATAATCTCAGAAAAGTATTTTATATACAAAATAAAATAAACAAGACTGTTTTACCTACAGGTTCAGATTGTATTTTTAAAGTATTCCCAGATGGTTCAATAACAAAGAAAGATATTTTACTTTTAGATAAGATAATTAAAAGTTCTGAGAGAAGTGTTAAGAAAATAAGAGAGAAAAACAAGAATCTTAAGACAGAAAACAAGGTATTAGTTCAAAGAAACACTGAATTAATATTAGAAAATAAAGAATTAAAATCAAAGATTGATGAATTAATATTAGAAAATAAAACAAAAACTGATGAAGATAATTTAAAAAAGAAAATTGAATCTTTAGAAGATGAAATTAAAAGACTAAAAGAAGATAATAATAATTTATCAATATATAAAAAGATGTATGGTCCAGAAATGGATAAAGAATTTGATATACTTTGGGAAATTTAAAAATAACAGAATTTTATAAAATGGAAAACGTAAGTACAAATGAAATTGAACAAATAGTTTTTGGCTACATGATTAACAAAAAAGACTTTGACATAAAACCAGAAATGTTTGAAAACAAGTCAATACAACTTTATATTAAGTTATTAACTCAAAATAATGCAAGCGAAGAAGAAAAAGAGAAAATCAAAGAGTATGGAAATGCTGCCCAGACTTGTTATTTAGGTTATTTGTCTTTAAACAAAGACAAGTCCGAAGATGAAATTGATAGAGAATTAAAAGATACATTAAAAGAAACTTATTATCAGAGAATCGGGCTTTATAACAGTGTTTACAATGACTTTTTTGATAAGAGAGTTCAACAGAAGATAGTTGATGAATATGTTGATACAGGTTTTGCACGTTTCAACTTCTATCTTAATGGCGGTCTTAAGAAAAAGACGTTTACAGGTATTCAATGCACAACTGGTGGAGGAAAATCTACAATGTTATTCAGTATTGGAACTAATATGCTGAAAAATTGTTATAATGTAGCTTTCGTTAATCTTGAAATGAATATTCAGGAATTTAACAACAATATTCTCAGTGGTATTATGAGCGATAATGATCCCGATAATAAATTTACACACATGAGAATAAGTAATTTTTATAACATTGAAAACCAAGACTTTATAAATGAATTTAAAGAAGAATTTGATAAAATCCCTATCGGAAAACACTGTATTATTATCAATGATGATTATCAGAAGATTAATTGTGAGAAAATAGAACAACTTCTCTTAATTGAAGAAGAAAGACAGGGAATTAAATTTGATGCTGTATTAATCGATTATCTGTTTCTTCTATCTTCTTTTACAAAAGGACTTAAGAATGAACAGTCGTATGATTTCCTTCAGAGAATTGCTCAAGAAGCTCATAAAATGGCGTAGAGAAATAATTGGGCAATATTATCAGTCTTCCAGACAAACAGAAATGGTTTTGGAAATGAAAAGTCAAACGCTGTAGATATGGCAGGAAGTTTTAACGCTCTACATGATATGGATAATTATTTTACGTTTGCAAGAGAGCCAAAAACTAATAATATTATTATCAGTCCAGAAAAACTTAGACAATACAATAATCCTGATGAAAAACAGAAATTTAAATTAACGTATTCTCATGATTATAAAGTCTATGTTGAAAATTCAGACTGTTATGTTACTGCAAATGATTATAATTGGCAGAAAATTTGGGCATGTGATGAAATACACAATAACCTAAGTGTTGGGGATTTCTCTGATTTAATGGTTAGTTTAGGTAAAAAGCCTGTCACAAAACAGATGATTTGCAACTTAGAAAGAAAAACTAATACAACTCATCCTAGAAAGTCAACAGTAGACTGGAAGACACTTAATATAGAGAATATTCTTGCGAAAAAATATCAAGTCAAAACACCTGGTGGACAAAATGTAATGGTTGGACTTGATTCAGATAATTTGTTTAATCTGTTCACCTAAAAAATAAAAAAGAAGAAAAGGCTTCGAATTTTACATAAAGTCTTTTCTTCTTTAAATTAAATGATAAAAACTATATATTTATTCATAAAATGGAAAATACTAAAAAACAACTTGATTTGAAATTTGCATGCAGAAGGTCTGAATGGCATGCAAGTATTGGTGATATAATGATACCGGTTAATATTAAAGATTTACCAGAACCTGAATATATCTTTGATGAATATGGACAATATAAACTTTATTCAGACAGTACAAGACAGCAGATTAAAAATGAAATCCAGTTAAGTACTTCACTGACGTTTCTCAACAAAGACAGAGAAGACAAATACAGATGTTGGAACGGTACAATAGTCGAAGATATTGATGCAAAAAAGTATTATAATCAGGACACTGAACGATACAATATTGATTATGCTAAAAAAGTCTATTATGAAGTCAGGAACTATCTGTTAAAGAACTATTGCAATAATTTTTATTATTGTGAGGTTTCCAGAAGTCAGAAAGGTTATCACTTTATCTTCTATTATAATTGTGATAAAACAGAAGAGAATTTTAAATACTATGCAAAATTATCTGATTATATCATAAAAGAAGCGTTTTATAAAACTGGTTATGGTGAAATTATTGATTATCCAGGAGTTTTAGATAATTGTACAAAATCAGTCTGTCAGAGAGTTTACATAACAAAATATAACTTTCTGTTTAATGATGATTGTACAGGCAAAATTACAAAGACTAAACATGATGATGAATTACAGAAAGAACTGATTATTGAGAAGATGAAAGAAGCAAAAAAACAGATGGAAATGATTGAAAGACGTCAAGCATATGAAAAAAGACTGTCTGAAGGTCTGAATTATAATGTACATATAGAAAAAACAGGTAATTATAAAAATATGTATATCGACCACCATACCAGATATTTACTGTTTAAGTCTCTTTATTATTTCTTCAAAGATGATATTAAAGACGTATGGAATGATGCAGCTGAACACATACCAGAAGGGAATGGTCATACACTAAATTACTATAAAAACTGTCCGTTTAGAAACGATTGGTTTCAAAAACTCGAAGATGGTAGTGTAAGATGCGGTTATAACAGACAGATACTTGAAGATTTTGGTTATAAAGTATGCTATAATTAACTGGTTTAGAAAAGTACACAGCCGGTAAATTTACATTTTTTCAAAAAGTATAACGAGTTGATTATCAACAAATTATAAAGTATACTTTTTTGTACCTCCTTATATAAATATACTTATTTACTTTTCAAGAAAAAGTATCAAAGAGATTAAAAAATTAATTATATTACATATGATATATGTAATATAATATAATTAATTTTAATCTAATACTCTTGAAGACTTATTTTACTTAAATATAAAGTATACATGTGTACATGTATAAAAATAAAGATATTATAAAAGAATAAACAAACATATGAAGAAGATAGAAGAACAAGATGAAATAATGAATAAAATTCAGCGTAAGATTGATAAAGATATTGAACGTATGAAGTCAAAGAAAGATATGGATAAGTCTGTAGAGAAACAGATAAAAAAACAGTTATTAGATTTATATCTTTTTTAGTCTGAAAATGATAAGAAATTAGAAAAATAGAGAAAACAAAACAAAACTCAAACCCTATAGAAAAACGTTGGAAAAAACGTAGAAAAACAGCTAAAAACTGATGAAAAACAGCAAAAAAACAGCAAAATTTTGAGCAAAAATTCAACACAGTATAGTAGAGCTGTAGAAAATGATAAAAAAGAGATAGAAAAGAAATTTTATTCCATAAGTAGATGGAAAACAATGAGTTAGGAACTTAGAAAAGAGCATGAAATTTGTTAGTTATGTGGTAAGAGAAAATCAGAAGAAGTTCATCATATATTTCCATTTATGCATTAGTTTGAAGACATAAGAGAAGAAGTATTTTTTGATAAAGATAATCTGATATGTTTATGCAGTGATTGTCATCATCAGGTACATGCAAAGAATTATGGTACCTTAGGAATACCAGAGAGAACAAAGATAGAGAATTTAAGAAGTCAGATTAGTCGAAAGTATTTGAATCAAGGTAAGATATTAAGTTGGTTATAAGATAGTAAAAACACACCATATTTAGCCCGTATCGTCTCAAAATTCAAAAGACTTATAATTATATAGGTTGAATGAAAACAAAGCGACACGGACCAAATATAAAATAAAAATATATTATTAAAAAATAGTTACAAACACAAAAAATTCCAAAAAAATACCGACAAAGTATAAACTCTGTCGGTAAAATCTGTTTGAATTATCAGTTTTTCGTCTTTGATTTTGACGTCTTAACCACCTTATTAAGAACTGCATAGTCCTTGGCATTAATCACACCGTCATTTGTAAGGTCATAAAGATATCCTGTTGCAACGTCTGCGGTTTTACTGTTTACAAACCTGATAAATGCAGTATTAACAACCAACGGTGCAACCTTATTTTCATTGCCGCAAACCGAACAAGTATAAACAAGCCTGTCAGAAGCTGCGTCATATTTCGTGTAAGAATAAGTATGCTTACCCGTTGCCTCAACGGTACGTATTCTCTTTTCATTACAGTAAGTGCAGGTATCCTGATACCTTGCAGAAACGGTACAACTGCCCTGAATAAGTGTTTGTGTTGTATACTCGCCCTCTATCCATTCTGTATGAACAAAGCCCTGAGATTTAACATTATTGCAACGTGAGCATGCAGTCATTCTGTAAACATGACCGGGATGTTCCTTAACCGGTGTATCATTATCGACATAATTGTGACCGAGTGCATCAAGCACAACATCATATTTCTCACCGCACCTTGCGCAAGTAGCATTTGCCGCACCCGCCGTGGTGCATGTCGGCTCGGTGGTTACAACATAACTGTTCTCTGCAGGCGTATGGCCCAATGCCTTACTTTCTACCTTAGAAGTTGCGCCGCAACGTGAGCAATTATATGTAGTATATCCGGCTGTGGTGCAAGTAGGTTCAACAACAGATTGCTGAACATTATCATGGCCTAAAGCCTCAATATTTTCACTCTTGATAAGATTACAGTTTTTACATTTATAATTAATTTTACCTGCTGCGGTGCAGGTAGGGGCAGTCCTGCTTGTTTCCTCCCAAACGTGTTCGCCGTTAGCAGGAAGAGTTACGTTTCTAACTTCTTTACAGATTTTGCAGGTGTAAATGGCTTGGCCGATAGTTCCGTTTTCAGGATTGACCAGG
>OQVL01001500.1_pt1 | contig 13985 bp, 13 predicted proteins | sample 1691501 | NCBI WGS metagenome assembly OQVL01 (sample SAMN03418253, study PRJEB22391) | human gut metagenome | biome: human-gut; feature: organic feature; material: feces | host: Homo sapiens | place: Tanzania | collected 2013-01
AGAAAGCGGTGTACAATCTTTACAATTCTAAAAACAGGGATTGTTTTCCTCAAATTGTGCTATTAACGCCTTTATCGTTGCCTGATAAGAAACAGCCAATTTATAAATTAATTGCTCTTGTTTTTCCTGCATTCCCTTATGCATCCACCGGAAAATATTTCCAATCATATCACACAGACCAATGACTTGACATTGACAATAAAAGGAAATAAAGATCTTATCAAGAGCATTATTGATTCCTTTGAAGAAGTGATCGAGTCGAGGATTCTTGGCACGGATACGAAAGAAGTTTATCAGGTGGAATTGTCCACTTCGATCGAGGAGGATATCCGCGAGGCCTTGTTCTATAAATTGGCAGACGCAAAATGTCCGATCCTTGAACTGAATCATAAAGTGCCGACTCTGGAAGAAGTATTCCTTCGTCTGACCGGAGAGGGTACGAAGCAGTATGGCGGAAAAATGAGTAAAGAAGAAAAGAAAAAAATGAAACAAAAACTTGCAAAGCGCGAAGAAACTGTGGAAAATGAAGTGGCAGAAAAAGAAGTTAAAAACACAGAAGATCGTGCAGAGCAGATGGAAGAAAAGGAGGAACAATAACATGCTTGCAGTTTATAAAAAGGAGTTAAAATCCTATTTTACCTCTGTGATCGGATGGGTATTTATTGCCTTCTTTCTGATTTTGGTTGGTTTGTATTTTATGGTATACAATCTGATGAATGGTTATACGGATTTTTCACCGGTATTCAGTGGCGTAGAATTGTTCTTTATCCTGCTTTTGGTGCCGGTTCTTACGATGCGTATTATCGCTGAGGAAAACCGCCAGAAGACGGATCAGCTGCTGTATACGTCTCCGGTATCGATCACAAAGATCATTCTCGGAAAATATCTGGCACTGATCACGTTGTTTGGCATCGCAATGCTTGTTGTATGCCTGTATCCGTTGATCTTATCCGGACTTGTAAAACAGGTGGCGACGGGTACGGAGGCTGTTGATTTTGCCATCGCCTACGGAAGCATATTAGGTTTCTTCCTTTTGGGAGCTGCGTATATCGCGATTGGTATGTTTATCTCTTCACTGACGGAGAGTCAGGTGATCGCGGCAGTAGCATCGGGTGTCATCATGATTTTTACGTATCTTATGACAAGCCTTGCCGGTTTACTTCCTTCCGGACATACGTTTGTATTTTGGTTCCTTGCTGTCCTCATTCTTCAATGGAATCTGTGCGCCTTTGAAGATGTTCTTGCTGTCGAAGTGTCCGTCAACAACAAACATTTCCTTGTTGAGGTCGATAACGCGCTTCGGCTCATATTCGCCGAAAGCCTTGTCCTTGTCGAGTTCAAAGTCGAATTTTGCGCCACGCTCAAGGTTCTCGAGCTGCTCCTCAAGAGCGTCGAGAGCGGCACCGAAGCCTGTGATAAACACGAACGGCTGATCCTGAGAGGTTTCTTCTACGAGTTTGCGCTCTCCGTTGTCGTTGATGGTGAAGAGCTGATAGTGAGCTGCGATGAGCTTGTTTGTCTTATTTTCCATTTCTATTTTTGTTTGTTACTTTTCTAATTTTCAATGAATTATTGCAAAGGTACAATTTTTTTTTTGATAACTGCCTTATGTTTGTTTTTTTGTGCTAACTTAGCAGTCGAAAAACTATATATGCGTATGTTGAACAGACTGTCTTTACTTGCGGTTGCCTTGTTTTTTGGGGGCATTAGCTTTATGAAATTGTCGGCACAAACTATGACTGACAGTAAGATAACATGCAAACTCTCCACGTCGCTTAGGCGGCTTGCTGAGGGGCATGAAGTTGGAATTGTGTCTTCTGCAAAAAAGAATTCAAAAGCCAATCCTCAAAGAGTATGTGCCTTGGTGCGCACTAAAGATGCTGAAGGTCAGCCGCTTAATGCCAACGGCTGTAGGATGATAGCCCAGATAGGCGATATCTTCATTGCCGAAATTCCCGTCACTCGTCTTGCTTCTCTTGCCCAAGACTCGCGTGTGTGCCGTATAGAGGCTGAGCGTGGCAATGCCTTGCAGCTCGACTCAATGTCGTTCTACACCAATTCCACGGGCATTCACGAAGCCATGCAATTGCCGCAAGCCTACACGGGCAATGGAGTGGTGGTAGGATTGATGGATGTGGGTTTCGACCTCACTCATCCCACATTCCGCAGCAACGACGGTTCCTCGTTGCGCATAAAGCGGTTTTGGGACCAGCTCTCTGCCGACACCCTTGGCAGCCGTATGTATGTTGGAGCGGAATATGTTGACGAACAGTCGCTCCTCGATTATGCCCATTCGCGTGATGGTTTGGCAATGTTTCATGGCACCCACACCCTTGGCATTGCCGCAGGCAACGGAGCCGGTACTCCTTACGTGGGACTGGCTCCCGAGAGCGAGATATGTCTTGTGAGCAATGCCGTGAGTGGCGACGAGGACTTTGTTGCCGACGAGGATTTGTACAAGTACACCACCGCCACCGATGTGCTTGGCTTTAAGTATCTCTTCGACTATGCCGAATCGGTGGGCAAGCCGTGTGTCGTGTCGTTCAGCGAGGGAGCTCCGCAGGATTTTCATGGCGACAACATGCTCTACTACGAAGCGTTGTCGCGTTTGGTTGGTCCGGGTCGCATCCTTGTGGCATCGGCAGGCAACCGCGGTCTTAATTCCGACTACATGTACAAGCCTGTTGGCAAGAAATGGGCAGGCACATTTGTTACGCCCCCCGACGATTGTGTGGCCTTAACCGTAAAGGCTTCGCAAGGCATAACCATGCATACCCGCTTCCATCGTGTGGGGAAGGATGGCTTTGATAGTGGTTCCACTCATGCTGTAAGTGATGATTTTGGGGTCTACTTTGTTGTGCCCGTTGCTGATGTTTGTGCTTCTCCCGACTCGTTGCTCTCGGATACGGTTGTGATAAAAGGTGTAGAGTATGTGCAGAGCATGCAGGCCTATCGCTCATGCTTCAATCCGTCTGACGTGATGGTTGATGTTGTCTTGGCACGTTCGGATGGCAACGGGCTTTGTCAGTCGGGATGCCTTACGTCGTTCAGCGTTTCGGGCGAGGATGGCGAGGCTGAAGTCTATAGGGTGCATGGTGGCTTTGGCAAGAACAATGAAGACATTACGCTCGACGCCGCCGTTTCTACGCATGGCATTCTTTCGCCAGGCAGTGCCCCGAGTGTGATATGTGTTGGAGCCACAGCCTACCGTCCTGAGTATACTGATGTTTATGGCTATGTCCACAAGCTTTCTTGGGGCGTGTCGGGCGAGCGTGGCAGTTTTTCTTCTGTCGGACCAACTTTCGACGGACGCTCCAAGCCTGATGTCATGGCTCCGGGAGCCAATGTCATCTCGGCAATGAGCAGTTATTATATGCAGGAGAATACAGCCACAACGCTTGTGTCGAGCCATGAGTTTGAAGGGCGCACTTATGGATGGGCAGTCGAGGGTGGCACGTCGATGTCTACTCCAGCTGTGGCAGGCATCGTGGCCTTATGGCTGCAAGCCAATCCGCAGCTCTCGCCTGATGATGTGCTCGGCGTAATGAGTCGCACCTGCCGTCCTTGTGGCGATTATGGAGCCGACACGCCTAACTATTGTGGCATGGGAGCCATCGATGCTTATGCGGGATTGCTCGACGTGCTTGGCTTGACGGGTGTGGAGGGTCTTTCGTGCAAGAATCCAGATGGAGCTGACATTACTTTATATAATAATGTGTTGCATATATCCTTTGGTTCGCCTCTCATGAATGATGCGGCCTACGTGGTGTTCGACCTTAGCGGGCGCAAGTGTGCTTCTGGCATCCTGCCGCAGGGCAAGGCCGAGTGGGATGTTGTGCTTGATGTGCCCCGGGGTGTTTATGCTGTGCAGCTTAACGTGGATGGCAAAGGCCGCAGCGGTTCGGCTCTTGTAAGGGTGGAGTGATTTTTTTGTACATATTATTTTGTAGTTATTAAAAAATGTATACTTTTGCAGTCGATAATAACATATACTAATAAAAATTGTTATGAAGAAAATTAAGTTTATATTGGCTGCCGTCGTTGCGGCCATCGTTTTTGCGTGCGGTACAACGCGCACCGTACCTATCACCGGACGTAAGCAGGACATTCTTGTAAGCGACGAACAGGTGCTCGCGCTCAGCAATCAGGAGTACACCAACTACATGAAGTCGGCAAAGCTCTCCACCAATTCTGCCAACACCGCAATGGTGAAGCGAGTGGGTCAGCGTCTTGCGACGGCTGTCGAGAAATATCTCAACGAGCACGGAATGGCTGCTGAGGCAAAGCAGTTCAGCTGGGAGTTCAATCTCGTGCAGGACAAGAATGTTAACGCCTTCTGTATGCCTGGCGGCAAGATTGTGGTGTATGAGGGATTGCTGCCCGTCACCAAGGATGAGGCTTCGCTTGCCATTGTTCTTGGCCACGAGATAGCCCATGCTGTGGCAAAGCACTCAGCCGAGCAGATGAGCAAGCAGATTAAGAACCAGTATGGCACTCAGATTCTTGGCGAGGTGCTCAATGCTGTTGGTGTAGGAGCCAACACCACACAGCTTGCACAGGTCATCGCCCAAAAGGGATTGCAGTTCCGCAGCCTCAAGTACTCGCGCGACAACGAGAGCGAGGCCGACCACATGGGACTTATCTTTGCAGCCATGGCTGGCTACGACCCTAACGTGGCCGTCACGTTCTGGCAGCGCATGTCGCAGGCTACAGGCAGCACAGGCTACGAGAGCGACATGTTCAGCGACCATCCGTCCGACGCCAAGCGTATTGCTGCCATCAAGCAGGAATTGCCCGAGGCTCTTACCTATTATAAGCCAGTAACAACGTCGACTACAAAGAAGTCTAACACTAACAAGAAGAAGACAACAACCAAGAGGACCACTACTACAAGAAGAAAGTAAATATGGTTCTTACGACATTTGGAGTGATGTAAACAGAGAATTCTGTCCAACGCTTATACAAAAACATTTAAAACACCGTATATATTTTCCGAGCCTACGGCTTGCTTTAAATTCAGCCAAAGCCTTAAAGAGAGCAAGCTCTCTACGGCTTTGGCTGAATTTAAAGCATTGGCACGATGTGCCACTCGGAAAAAATATACGGCGATAAACAGAAAAAAACATTAGTACAATGTTGACCCAATGTTTTATATATATATTGTTTGAGGATATAGTCATAATTTTTTTTCTGTTTATTGCCCGATTGTTGGCTTAGTGCTGCTGCACCAATCTATTTGTTTAAGGTTGGATGTCGAGAGCTTGCTCTCGTAAAGCCAACCTTAAACAAATAGATTGAACCTGTAGGGTTTGCCAACAATCGGGTGTTTTAATTGTTTTTGTTAAATCCCCTTCTAATATTCTGTCACTCTATATTCCGGATAAACCTTCTTTTTTTTGCATCGCTCCAAATATCAGAATAACCGTAAATAAAAGCAGTAATTCCTAATTATATGTATTCTTTTTTCCTCTTTAACCTTTATTTTCTTCTATTCCCTTTCTCGTTTCATCCTTTTTATGTAACTTTACACAAGTAAACGAAAAAGAAACGAAATGTATCAGAAATTCATAATCAATCAAGACGGAGTGTTGAAATTTGGCAATGTTTATCTTCATCGCTATCTGCTTGACAAAGGCGAACGCTGCCCTTATGGTGGCGGTTTGTGGAAGATAGACAACAGCCGCGGGGCAATATTGCTCTACGGTCGCTCGTTCGATTTCGGACGTCCTGATTTCGATTTCGTGAAGCGTGTTGACTGGAGTTTTCTTGGCGGCAAGGAGCATCCGCTGCTTTGGGCTCCTCATTGGCCCGACGAGAGCCAGGTGGAACCCGTGATAATATAGCAGGAGGAGAATGGCGAGGACCATTGAAGATGAAAATGAAGGTCTTATAAACAAACTCACGACAACAAATAATAAACAAACTCTCGACAATAATTAATAAACAAACCACGACAACAATGAACGACAACAATAAAGCAAACACCCCACTGAACTTCGAGAAAATCTTCCATGATGATCTCTATCAGTATCTGCTCTCTCGCAACATGGTAGACGAGCGCCAGCCCGAGGCTCCCGACCTTGAGGACTTGTGGCAGAGCATAGGCGAGAGCTACATGACCGACGGCGTGCGCGAGTACAACACGGGCTATCCCTCGGTGTCGCTCGGATGGATGATGTTCATAGGCATGGCTGTGGCAAAGTATTGGGATGTGGAGTGGGAGATATATTCCAAGGTGCCCGACCTCTACGTCTACTTGCGCGACCGTGTCGACTTCGACCACATGGATGATTATATCCTCGACAAGGTGCTCTGCCTTAGTGCCGACGACCGCGCCAAGGTGAACGATGCCGTGGCAGAGTCGGCTTCGCGCACCTACAACCGCATTTGCCACATGCACCTTGAGGAAGGCACCGCCGACGCATTCCGCGCCTTCGTGGCAGCCCTTCATCAGATGTATCTTATGGGAATAGCTGTAGAGCTGAAAGCTCTGGGCTATCACATGACAAAACTTTAACTCCCCACACATTATTATATATATACTACATTATGGAATATCTGTTGCAACACCTTTGGGCTGTATGGGCAGTCATAGCCATGTTCTGTCTGATACTTGAAATGTCGTCGGGCGATTTCTTCATCACCTGTTTCGGCATAGGAGCCTTATGCGCCCTTGTGGCTTCGGTTCTGTGTGTCCCGTTATGGCTACAGGTCATTGTTTTCGCCCTCTTCTCCGTGCTGTCTATTTATTTCCTCCGCCCAAGGCTTGTGGCTTTGCTCCACAGGAGCGGCGGCAACCGCTTGAGCAATGCCGATGCAATAATCGGTAGAGTGGGCGAGGTGACTGAGACGGTGAAGGCAGGCGGCTACGGACGCGTGAAGCTCGACGGCGACGATTGGAAGGCTCAGTCGGATGCCCCACAGGATATTCCCGTAGGCACTAAGGTTGAAATCGTGGGGCGCGAAAGCATAATAGTGAAAGTTGCCGTCCCTCAGCAATAAATTATTGTCCATCAGCAATAAATTGCCGTCCCCTCCCCAATTAATAATTAATAACTAATAATTGAACATATGGAATTCATGACTATCTTCCTCATCGCACTCGTAGTGCTCGCCATTGTCTTCGTGAAGATGGCAGTAGTTATCATCCCTCAGAGTGAGACCAAAATCGTGGAGCGTCTCGGCAAGTACTATGCCACGCTCAGTCCGGGCATCAATATCATCATCCCGTTCATCGACCGCGCCAAGACCATCGTCACAATGTATCGCGGACGCTACGCCTATTCCACCACCATCGACCTTCGCGAACAGGTGTACGACTTCGACAAGCAGAATGTGATCACCAAGGACAATATTCAGATGCAGATCAACGCCCTGCTCTACTTCCAGATTGTCGACCCGTTCAAGGCTGTCTACGAGATCAACAACCTGCCCAACGCCATAGAGAAGCTCACCCAGACCACTCTGCGCAACATCATCGGCGAGATGGAGCTCGACCAGACCCTCACATCGCGCGACACCATCAACACCAAGCTTCGCGCCGTGCTCGACGATGCCACCAACAAGTGGGGCATAAAGGTCAACCGTGTTGAGCTTCAGGACATTATCCCGCCATCGAGCGTGCTTCAGGCCATGGAGAAGCAGATGCAGGCAGAGCGCAACAAGCGTGCCACCATCCTCACATCCGAAGGTCAGAAGCAGGCCGAAATTCTAAAGTCGGAGGGCGAGAAGACCTCTACCATCAACCGTGCCGAGGCTGCCAAGCAACAGGAGATTCTGCGTGCCGAGGGCGAGGCACAGGCCCGCATACGCAAGGCAGAGGCTGAGGCCATAGCCATCGAAAAAATCACCGAGGCTGTGGGCAAGAGCACCAATCCTGCCAACTATCTGCTTGCACAGAAGTACATTCAGATGATGCAGCAGCTTGCCGAGGGCGACAAGACGAAGACCGTGTTCCTGCCCTTCGAGGCAACGAATATGTTGGGCAGCCTGGGAGGAATCAAGGAACTGTTCAAGGAGAAAGAAGAAAAATAATAATAAAAAAGAGAAAGAAGAAAAATAATAATAATAAAATAAAAACAACAAGTAAGGAATGAACATTTGTATATTTGTTGGCGCACGTCCCAACTTTGTAAAGATTGCCCCGATAGTTAGAGCCATCGACAAGGCTCATGCCGAGGGCAAGGATGTCAGCAGCAGCCTTGTTTATGCAGGTCGTGAGGACGACCCCACACTTGAGCCGTCATTGTTCGACGACCTCCAGATTCGTCGTCCCGACGTGTTCTTAGGTGTCGACTGCGAGAATCTTAACGAGCTTACCGGACAGGTGATGTCGGCTTTCGAGCGTTATCTTCAGCAACACCCAACCGACACCGTGATTGTTGTCGACGACCTCGCCTCCACAATGGCGGCAGCCATCGTCACCAAGAAGCAGGGCATCCGCTTGGCACATCTCGTGGCTGGCACACGCTCCTTCGACATTTCCATGCCAAAGGAAATCAACCGCCTTGTCATCGACGGACTCTCCGACCTGCTCTTCACAGCCGGCATTGGCGGCAGTAGCGCGGCAACACGCGAGGGAGCCGAGTCGTCGAAAATCTATATGGTGGGCAACATCCTCATGGACACCTTGCGCTTCAACCATTCGCGCTTCCATCGTCCTGCCGTGATGGACGAGTTGGGTCTTGCCGACCGCAAGTATATTGTGTTCACGCTCAACCGCAAGGTACTCATCGGCAACACCGACGAGTTGCGCGCCCTGATGGTGAGCCTTATGTCGCATACAGGCGATGTGCCCGTAGTGGCTCCGTTGCGCAAGCGTGCAGCCGACGCCGTGAAGAAGATAGTGGAGGAGAATCCACTGCTCTTCAAGGGCCTGCACATTGTCAGTCCGCTCGACTATCTTGGCTTTGGCTACCTCACAGCCCACGCCCTCGGCATCGTCACCGACTCGGGCAATGTGGCCGAGGAGGCAACGTTCAACACCGTGCCCTGCATCACGCTCAACAGCTACACCGAGCATATCGAGACCGTGAAGATTGGTTCCAACGTGCTTGTGGGCGAGGATCCCGTGCGCCTTGGCGAGGAACTCACACGCATGGTTGACGGCGAGTGGAAGCATTGCGGCATTCCGGAGCGTTGGGACGGTCGCTCGGCTGAGCGAATCGTGCAGACGCTTGTGGAGTAAAAAGGCCCACTGGTCGGGATTCTGTAGGAGGGTATGGCATCCCTGCCATACCCACTCTGTCATTATTTGTCCAACCTATAATTTTTTTCTGCTTATGAACAACAACAAATCCATTTTGTGCTCCGTGCTGATAGCCCTGAGCATCATTGTCCTTGGTTTCTGCATCAAGGGCGGTATTGACAATTTTGCCAACAAGGACCGTAAGGTAGCCGTGAAGGGATTGGCAGAGAAGGAGGTCGACGCCGACAAGGTGACGTGGCCTATTGTGTCGAAGGAGATAGGCAACGACCTGCCTGAGCTTTACACGCGTCTTGGCAGCACACAGTCGAAAATCAAGAAGTTCCTCATTGCCAACGGCATCAAGGCAGACGAGATTAGCGTGAACGCCCCGAGCGTAATCGACCAGAATGCCGACCAGTACAGCGACAACCGCCGTGCCTACCGCTACAACATCACTTCCGTCATCACCGTCACCTCGCGTAATGTGCGTCTCGTGCGCTCCATCATAGCCCGACAGGGCGAGCTCCTCAAGGAGGGCGTTGCCATTGTCGACGGCGGCTACGAGAATCAGATCAAGTATGAGTATGTGTCGTTCCGCGAGATGAAGCCCAAGATGATGGAGGAGGCCATCGCCAATGCCGAGAAGACTGCCGAGCAGTTTGCCGAGAACTCCAAGAGCAAGCTCAACAAGATTGTGTCTGCCGACCAGGGACAGTTCTCCATCGAGGATCGCGACCAAAGCACTCCTTACGTCAAGAAGGTGAGAGTGGTGACGACGATTGTTTATTCGCTTAAGGATTAGATTTTTCTTTTAAAGAATATAAATCTTTTAATGATTCAAAAAGACAGAAAGATTAGAACAACATTTATTAGATGAATACGAAGAGTAGCGGCAATTATGCTTTTCTCACTCAGGCACCCGTGTCGCGTGTCATCCTCACCATGGCTGTCCCCACGATAGTTTCAATGCTCGTGACGTGCCTCTACACCATTGTCGATACTTACTTCGTAGGTCAGCTCAACACACAGTCCACGGCGGCCGTTGGCATTGTCTTCTCGCTGATGTGTCTCATCCAGGCCATAGGCTCATTCTTCGGTCATGGCAGCGGCAGCTACATGTCGCGCGAGCTTGGGGCACAGCGCATAGGCAATGCCACGACGATGGCAGCCACCGGACTCGTCTATTCCGTCGTGGCAGGCATTCTCATTGCCGCGGCGGGACTTTTTTATGCCCGTAGTCTGTCGCTGTGGCTTGGCAGCACCCCCACCATCCTCCCCTTCACCCAGCAATATCTCTCCATAATACTGCTCGGCTCCCCCTTCCAGATAGCCTCCTTCACCCTCAACAGCCAGTTGCGTATGCAGGGCAACACCCGCCATGCCATGTGGGGCATAGTGAGTGGCGTGCTGCTCAATGTCGTGCTCGACCCCCTGCTCATCTTCGGCCTTGGCCTTGGATTGCGCGGTGCCGCCCTTGCCACAGTCCTCGGACAGGCGGTCAGTTTCCTCATTCTTTTTATTATGTGCCGCCGCCTCCGTTCCACAGGCGTAGGCATGTGTCTTGGCAGTTTCTCTCCGCGCTGGCATTATGTGCGCGAGATAGTGTATGGCGGTTCGCCCTCGCTCTCTCGCCAAGGCTTGGCAAGCGTCTCCGTGGTGTTGCTCAATCTTGCAGCCGCCGCCTATGGCGACGCCGCTGTGGCAGCCATGTCGATAGTGAGCCGTGTCACGATGTTTGTCATGTCGGTGATAGTGGGCTTGGGCCAGGGTTTTCAGCCCTTCTGCGGCTATTGCTACGGAGCAGGTCTCTACGACAGGTTGCGCCAAGGCTTCTGGTTCACCGTGCGCACAGGCTTCCTCTTCCTCCTGCTCGTCTCCTCCGTGGTGTTCTGCCTTGCCGAACCCACCATAGCCCTCTTCCGCGACGACTCCATAGTGGTGGCGATAGGCAGCACAGCCCTTCGCTGGCATCTTGCCGTCTATCCGCTCAACGCCTACATCATGACGGGCAACATGATGCTCCAGACCACTCGCAAGCCCCTCCGTGCCAACGTGCTCTCCTCCGCGCGCAAGGGACTTGTGTTCATCCCCTTCATCCTCATCCTGCCCCATCTCTTCGGACTCATGGGCGTGGCGATGTGCCAGGCCGTCTGCGATGTGGTCACCTTCCTCATAGCCATCCCCATTGTCAGGAGCGCCTTCCGCGAGATGCGCCATCAACAGGCTAATGACGTGTGATAGATTATTGCATAATTATTTATTTTGATTACTTATTATTACATTTTAATTAAAATAAGTTTAAAACAATAAGCAAAACCATAAAATCGCTTGCTTTTTTCAGCGGAAAACTGTATATTTGCAATGTCTTTTCAAAAGTAAGGATGTAGTCTCACATCCCCAAATGGTGGTCTTAAATGGTTGGCAAGAGACACCGGCCAGAATAGGAGGGTATTATGATAAGAAGAACAAAGGAAGCTTACGACCTTGAGTCGTTTGAGCTTGACAACGTCTACAATGAGGACAACGACCGCTACATTCGTGTAGATTCATCCATTTGGTACAATTAACCTCGGGTTGCCAGTACGTGCTTGAAAGCCTAAAGCTTTATATTTAAAAAAGCTTAAAGCCTTATATTTTAAAAATAATATAAAGCCCCAAGCTACAACTATCCCAAGCCACGGCAGCCTCCATTTTCAAGGCAGTCCCCGTAGAGAACGAATGCGCCAAGCAAAGCACTCGCCCTCTATGGGGATTTCTTTTTTTTCTATTCACGATAGAGTAGCAATCTTCACGAAATCCGATACCCACTATTAAGTATTTTCGACCCAATACCTATTTTTGGTGATGCACGAAATTTGGTGGATTGTCGGATGATTCCTACATTTGCACTCAGAAAGTAATTTATGTAATTAAAGTTTATTGTATTATGATTATTGAAAAAGTACATGCAAGAGAAATCTTGGATTCTCGTGGCAATCCAACAGTAGAGGTTGAAGTTTCGTTGAAGTCGGGCGTTGTGGGCCGTGCCTCGGTTCCTTCAGGCGCGTCGACAGGCGAGAACGAAGCCCTTGAGCTTCGCGATGGCGACAAGAGCCGCTATTGCGGCAAGGGCGTGCTTAAGGCTGTTGAGAATGTAAATAATGTGATAGCTCCTGCCTTGGTGGGCCTTTCTGCCTTGGAGCAGCGCGCCATCGACTACAAAATGCTTGAGCTCGACGGCACCAAAACCAAGTCCAACCTCGGTGCCAATGCCATCCTCGGCGTTTCCTTAGCCGTCGCCCACGCCGCCGCCGCTTATCTGCGCATCCCGTTGTATCGCTACATCGGCGGTTGCAACACCTACACCCTTCCCGTTCCTATGATGAACATCATCAATGGCGGTGCCCATTCCGACGCGCCCATCGCCTTCCAGGAGTTCATGATTCGCCCCGTGGGAGCCGCTTCCGAGAAGGAGGCCATCCGTATGGGTGCTGAGGTGTTCCACGCCTTGGCTAAGCTCCTCAAGAGCCGCGGTCTCTCCACAGCCGTTGGCGACGAGGGTGGTTTCGCTCCTGCTCTCAATGGTATCGAGGACGCTCTCGACAGCATCTGCCAGGCCATCAAGGATGCCGGCTACGAGCCGGGTAAGGACGTAAAGATTGCCATGGACTGCGCCGCCAGCGAGTTTGCCGTTCAGGAGAATGGCGAGTGGTTCTACGACTACCGCCAGCTGAAGGATGGCAAGAAGAAGGACCCCAACGGCAAGAAGCTCACCGCCGCCGAGCAAATCAAGTTCCTTGAGGAGCTTATCACCAAATATCCTATCGACTCCATCGAGGACGGTCTCGACGAGAACGACTGGGACAACTGGGTGAAGCTCACAGCAGCCATCGGCGACCGCTGCCAGCTTGTGGGCGACGACCTCTTCGTCACCAACGTCAAGTTCCTTGAGAAGGGCATCAAGCTTGGAGCCGCCAACTCTATCCTCATCAAGGTCAACCAGATTGGCTCGCTCACCGAGACTCTCGACGCCATCGAAATGGCTCATCGTCACGGCTACACCACCGTCACCTCCCACCGTTCGGGCGAGACCGAGGACACAACCATCGCCGACATCGCTGTGGCTACCAACTCCGGTCAGATCAAGACTGGCTCAATGAGCCGCACCGACCGTATGGCTAAGTACAACCAGCTTATCCGCATCGAGGAGCAGTTGGGCAGCACCGCCGCCTACGGCTACACTAAGTTGAAGTAATGGGGGGAGCGCATCTTCCCAACTGAAACTAATCGTCTTCTACCACAGCGATGGTGCTCTTTGCCTTGCTTATGAAATCTTCTTCGGTGTCATTGGCTGTATCGGCACTATTTTCCTTATATCCTTCCACCATGTTTTCTTCCAGTTCCTTGATGTCTTCAGCAGCCTGTGGCTCCGGTGCATCTATCATTTCTTCCGGTTTCAGATGCTCGTTGCCCAGAGGCAGCGTGATGAGGAACTGGCTACCTTCCGTCCAGTCGGCTTCATCAAGTGTCTTGTTGTTGGCGGCTGTAATGGTTCCGTAGTGCAGTTCCACGAGTGAGCGGGTCAGGTCGAGACCGATTCCCGTACCTACATTCCGGTCAGTAGAAGTGGTGGTACTCTGATAGAAGCGCTGGAAAATCGTTTCGAGCTTTTCCTCTTGAATACCCTTGCCGCTGTCCTTGATGGCGATGCGGACATGATGAGGCGAGTGGGAGAGGGTGATACGGATTCTGCCGCCTGTCGGTGTAAACTTGAAGGCGTTTGACAGGACATTCATCAATACCTTGTCAAAGTTGTCGC
>OQVL01001502.1_pt1 | contig 13977 bp, 9 predicted proteins | sample 1691501 | NCBI WGS metagenome assembly OQVL01 (sample SAMN03418253, study PRJEB22391) | human gut metagenome | biome: human-gut; feature: organic feature; material: feces | host: Homo sapiens | place: Tanzania | collected 2013-01
CTGCTGAAAAGACCTGCTGTGGCCAATATTGATCAGGTTTTGATAACCTTTGCCTTTTCCAGCCGGATTTTTATCAAATACCGGATTGGCGACTCCCCCGTCTCTTCTTTGAAAATCTTTGAAATATATACCGGACTCAAATACATATTCGCCGCAATCTGGTCAAGTGAAATATGAGAAGCATAGTTCTCATTCATGTAGGCAATAATTCGTTTTACCACATAGCCCTTACTGCGGGATTCAAAAACAAATCCATGATTTTCCTGCTTTTCTTCACCATATATCTGCCTGAGAATCAATACTAACATCTGCACCATATAAGCTTTAATCATGAAATACTGCCCACTCTGCTGGATTTTGGTTTCAGAAATCATTGTCTGCACCAACTGGTTTAAGTCTTGCTTCAACTCTGCCTTGCACTGCAGCACCGGTGCTCCATCCGGCAAAATTAACGACTGTGGCGGCATATCCTGGAAATGAAAATTACTTAATCCGATATACACTTCAACGGGCGGTTTTTCCCCTTCTCGCAGTTCAAAACGATGCACAAGACCCGGATTTCCCACTAACAATTCCCCCGGCTGCAATAAATATTCTTTTCCTTCTATGTAGTATCTTGCCTGCCCAGACAAAATATAAGTCAGTTCCAAATAGTCATGGCTGTGGTCCTCCCCACTGACTTCCGGCACCTTTTTCCCAATATATAAAAGATGGGGATTAAAATCTCCATACGACAGATGGTCAAACTGCATCTTAAATCTCCTTCTCTCCTAGAGTGCTTTTATGCAAAATATTTTACTATGTTTGTTGGGAAAAGTAAAGGGGAAGGGGGTGGTGTTAATTTTTTTGGTTCCATAAATGAGTAGAAAGGCTTTGCGCCTCGTGGTTCTACGTTCCACTCCGGTCCGCGCAGGTCAGAGGTTCCCCGAACCTCTTGCGCCGCTCTCGCTAAACAAACGCGTAAGGGTATCGGCATGCAAAATACGCATGCCTGATACCCACGTGTTTGTACCCACTCTCCACAAATCTTTTCTTGATGATTTACTGGAATCCGAAAAACTAACACCCACTTGAAATTCCCGTGTTTCTTGATAGGTTACTGGAATTCTGAAAGAAATCAGCACAACCCCCTTGATACAAGGTAATCCTTCAAATTGTGATAAGGGACATATGCAACCTTATTCTTCAAAAAAATCAAAAAGAGTTGCATGAATTTTAAGAAGTCGCAGCCGAAAACAACTTAAACGCATCAAATTAACGGAAAACGTTGTATTTATCATGTGATTTGTCCGAATAAAGCTGGATAATAAGGTGAAAATACAACCTTTTAGGCAAAATCAAGCAAAAAGAGTTGTTCCAATAACTTATCACTCTCCAATTACCAAAAACCTAGTTTGCATTATTTCACAATTAAACTTATTTTCGTAAAATACCATCAAAAAAGTTTCTACTGAATCACTTTTGCCCGGCAGCCATGTTGCTCGCAGGTTGTGTCCGCTATTAAGCCCTGACAGTCGACAAAAGATTTGTGCTCGTTTGCGTCTTTGTAAATAACCGAATAATGGGAACCGACACTTGGGTTACTGCTGGCTGAACCAACGGCAAGCCATACGCCCTCTCCATCAGCAACTGTTTTGGTCGATGAGTCATAAAGATATGGCAGCTTCAAATCTTCCGTTGCCGCTCGCTGCACAACTGTCACACCGATACATGTGGTTATTCCGCCCTGTAAATCCATCACACGGTTTAATGTCGGCATCGGGAACAAATAGTAAAACAATCCAATGCCATCAACGGAAAAGTCATTATAGAACGTAGGGTTAATATCCTTTTTGGTGCAGCCGGCTCCCGGATAGTGCGTTGTATTGTTAATGTAATTGGCAAGTGCGTATAGTTTTTGCAGATTCGTCATGTCATCCGTCCAAAGTCTTGCCTCTATTTTGTGCCGCATCAAAGTGTAAAGTTCATCGTCTAAGGAATTATCATCTTCATCATGAGGACTGGCTGCTAAATAACTAACATCATACAAAACGTCATCCACATACGCTTTCACTTTGCACACTCGCACACCATTTCCTGCCGTGATAATAATTTTTCTTGAAGACAAAGCAATCTGGTCGAAATTTTTCGGTGCATTATTAAACACCGGTCCGACGACTGTTTTTTCTCCGTACCATCTATTTTTACGAAATTGTTCCGTTGTATTCACTACTTTCAGAGAAGGTGCCGTGCAGTCCTGTCCGGCAAACTTAAACGCCCTTGTATATGCCGGCGGCGTTGCATCTTCCACCTCAAACCGAACATGTTGATCAATCCATGCATCGCTCGCCTCGCTGTAAAACGACGTTTCCAAAGTTTCCGTATTATTTTCAACCAGCGCATTTACTGTCGCCGTTTTGTCTGTCGTTTCATCACTGTAAGTAATCACATCCAGTCCGCTCACCGGATTCTTGTCATTGCAGATGTGTAACGTTCCGATTTTGTACTCCATCGCAATATAATTCCGGCTTGCCGCGATGGACACTTTCACATCTACAACACCTGCTTTTTTCGGAATTAACTGTCCCTTGTCATTAACCTCAATAACATCCGATACTTCATCCCCGCCGTCATAATCGTATGTCCGATACGTGCATACACCTTCTGGCACTTCATCATAAACAACGTCTACCGTATCACCGACAGCCACCTGTTTCCCCCAAAAATGTCCGTCATTTTTCGGCACATTTTTTTCAATTTCAAAAGTTCCTCTTATTTCGCCCGCGTAATTTCCAATTCCCCTAATACAATACTCAGCCGTTCCCGCATTCACATTGTTTGTATACGTCACCTTATAATCGATGTTCTCCTTCAGGTAATAATAATCATCCGACATAATCAACATGCTTGGGTGCTGTTCTTTTCCATTGTAAAAAAGTGTGGTTTTATCTCTGTCGACTGTGAAATTACTCAAATCAATCGGTTCCGGCACTGCGGTTGGCTCGGTTGGCTCCGGTGTACGAACCGGTGCAGTATCCGGCGTGGTTATTGGTTTCGGTGTTGATGCACCTCCTGTATTTCCACCGTTACCGCCACCGCCAAAAATCAAATTCCAGAGCCAGTCATCATCGTAACGGTTTCCGGCAGGATTCTTCGTTGGTACCGGTGTGGCAGTATTCTTTGTGTCGGTCACTGTTTTCTTTACTGCTTTCAGTACGATTTTTTTCACCTTGCTAAACGCACTGTATTTCTTCTTCGCGCCCACTTTATACTGGCTGCGGACACGAACATAATACGTCCCTTTGGCAAGCCCTTTAAAGGTCACTTTTGTAACCTTGGCACCTGCCTGTTTCTTTTTTATCTGCTTTTTGAACTTCTTGTCTTTACTAATCTGAATCTGATATTTTTTCGCTTTCGCAGTCTTTTTGTAAACAACTATAAGCTGCCCCTGTGACGCTGAATAAACCTTCTGAATTGCAGGTTTTACCAGCTTTTGTTTTGCTTTTACAGGTACCGTCCCAAGCGAACACACCATACTTACCGCCAACACTCCCGCCATCCATTGTTTTCTATTTCTCTTTTGCATCTTGCCGGATCTCCTTGTCATTCTAGCACGGGTTCACATGAACCATAATATGTTTTACCTTTGAAAACTCTGTTTCCACCGAGTCATGCACGGATTCTGCAATCGCATGCGCCTCCCACAAAGTCAGTTTGCCATCCACACGGATTTCAATATCAACATATATTTTATTGCCAAATGTCCGCGTCCTAAGCAAATCCACACCTCGAACACCTTCATTTTTCATAACACACTCATACATTTCGTGTTCCGTCTCGTCGTCACACGCTTTATCTACCATTTTATTTATCGCATCCTTGAAAATGTCAATTGCCGCTTTTTCGATAAAAATACAGATAACAAGGCTCGCAATTGCATCCAAAATCGGATAACCCATTCTCGCTCCTGCAATACCAACAAGTGCGCCAATCGACGACAATGCATCTGAACGGTGGTGCCATGCATCCGCCATAAGTGCCCCGGAATCAATCTTTTTTGCCCCTGCTCTTGTGTACCAGAACATCGCCTCTTTTACGGCAATCGAAACAACCGCCGCAACAAGGGCAAGTATACCGGGAACTGCAAGCGCAGAATCATCCTGTACCGTGATTTTTTCTACCGCTGACCAGCCGATAAAAAGACCGGTAGCTGCAAGAATCGTTGCCAAGAGAATCGCCGCCACGCACTCCATGCGTTCATGTCCATATGGGTGCTCTTTGTCCGACTCTTTTCCTGATAGCCGAATTCCAATAATCACAACAATTGTACTAAACACATCCGATGCTGAATGAATCGCATCACTAATCATTGCACCCGAATTCGCCACAATTCCTGCCAACGCCTTAAACAGTGACAGTAAAATATTGCCCACAATACTAACCATCGATATTTTCATTGCTGTTTTCTGTTCCATTTCAAATCCCCCTACATAGAGAGCGTTTTCCACAACACCGCTCCATTTTTACCAATCTCAACTTTTACTTTTCCATTTTCAACACGGCACATTCTCGCTGCCATGTCAAATCCTTCCTCGCAGGTATACATCATGCACGCCATCCGGCTGCCATTCGCCACACCAAGACGCCATACATCTACTTCCACTTCGCGTTCTTCGCCTTCCACCTGAACAAAAACAAAAGCTTGTTCCTTTTCACTGAATCTTCCGTATCCAATGAGATTATTCTCTGCATGAAGATACAACAAACTTCCGGTGGAAAACACTTCGTAATCTTTATGAATTCGGATCATCTCCTTGTGAAAACGAATCAACTCATGATCTTCTTTGCCCCACGGATAAGAACGTCTGTTATCCGGGTCTGTCCAGCCGCACACACCAGCCTCATCACCGTAGTAAATCGTCGGAGCACCGACCCATGTCATCTGCATCAGTACCGCCTGGCGCATAACCGCCAGATTTACGCCGTAGTTCGCCGCCTGAGGACCGGCAAACGCGGTTCTTCCAACTACATGATTCGTACGGGTTAAAAAGCGGGAATGGTCGTGATTCGACAGCTCATTCATCGCTACCAAAGCACTTGGCGTCGTAAATCTTGCCCCATAATCAGTCATCGAACCAAAGAAAGCAGACGCATTTCCACGCAAATCATTGCGACGCGCATCGCTGTGTTTCTCCATACCGGTCAAAAACCAACTGATTGGCTCCATAAAAGCATCGTAGTTCATCACCGTATCCCATTGGGTTCCATCTAACCACGTAGAAGGGTCTCCATAATGCTCCGCAAGAATAATTGCCTCCGGATTTTCTCTCTTGACCGCCTCACGGAATCCTTTCCAAAATTTGTGATTGTACTCCGGTGTGTGCCCCAAATCAGCCGCCACATCCAGACGCCATCCATCAATGCAATACGGTGCAGCCACCCATTTTCTCGCAACTCCGTGAATGTATTGTTCTAAGCGCTCCGATCCCTCGTAATTTAGTTTTGGCAGAGTATCATTGCCCCACCATGAATCATAATGCGTATTGTCCGGCCAGCTTCCATCCGGGTAAAAATAGAAGAAGTCGTGATAGGGACTGTCTTCCTGCAAAAAAGCACCTTTTTCATAAGACTCATCTTTATCGTAAATCTTCTCGCGGTCAAGCCACTTGTTAAAGGAACCACAGTGGTTAAATACACCATCCAGAATCACTTTCATGCCACGGCGGTGTACTTCTTCGACAAATTTTGCAAAGAATGCATTACTCGCCTCTAAATTTTTCATATTAACAACGCGCTTAATGTATTTTGTAGCATGCGCATTTTCTCTGTCATCTGCCGCCAGCACGTCACCGCCATCCTCGACAATTACGCCGTAATGGGGATCAATATAATCATAGTCCTGCGTATCATATTTATGATTTGAAGGCGATACAAAAATCGGATTCAAATACAAAACTTCCACGCCAAGATCCTGCAAATAGTCCAGTTTATCCATGACACCCTGCAAATCGCCGCCATAAAACTCACGCACGCCCATCGATGCCGGCATTTTATTCCAGTCACGCACCTGCGTCACATGCTCATCAATATATGTATATTCACCGTCAACAACATCATTTGTCTTATCCCCATTATAAAAACGATCCACAAAAATCTGGTACATCACGGCACCTTTTGCCCAGTCCGGTGTATGAAATCCCGGAATCAGACAGAAATTGAAATATGGATTGACATCCGAAACCACTCCTTGACGGTTGCAAATCAATGTCTCTTTCGCCGTTTCTACCCTAAAGTAATAACTTATCGGATGATCTTCCAATAGAAATGATACGGCATAAATATCAAAATACTCCGTTGACTTTTCTAAATGCATAATATAAGGCACTTCATCCACCATTGCCTTCACATATTCTGCCTCATCTTTCCCAACGCGGCACCGAATCGTAACGGTCTCATACACACGCGGTTCACATGGCGAAACAAAATCAGCCGTACCATCACTAAATATTGCTTTCTTATTAAGGGTTCCGTCAGCCATTGCTTTGTCCTCCAAACATAATTATTTCTATTTGTAAAAATTCACGGCTAAAAAGCCGTGAATCCTTATTTCAGATAAGTCAAAAGGACAGCTTACGATGCTGTCCTTTTGGGAGAAGGTATTTTTGTTACTTATGGGGTGTAGCAAAAACTATATAATGTATTGGGGTTTACGCGTATTACTATAACACGTTACCGAAAAACAGTGTGCACAAAGTTTACATTTTTTCCACCATTCTTTTGTTAGTTTTGCCCAATACTTTTCTCCCATTTGCACATTTGCACAAAGAATCTTTACATTTCTTCGATTGTCTCGTCATTCTGCTCAAAGAGAGCCTCGAACTCCTGCTGCCCGATTCGCTCTTTTTCGATCAGAAGCTCTGCCAGTTTATCCAAAACCTTGCGGTTTTCTTTCAAAATCTTAGTAGCCTTCTCACGGCAGCTCTCGATAATTCGTTTTACTTCCTGGTCAATCACAGCAGCGGTTCCTTCACTAAAGTTCTTTGCGTGGCCAATTTCTCGGCCGATAAAGACTTCATCATCTGACGTACTGTAGTTAATCATACCAAGCTCATCCGAGAAACCATACTTTGTAACCATATCGCGTGCTCGCTCCGTTGCCTGACGGATATCCTGCACAGCCCCCGTTGTCACATCATCAAAAACAAGACTCTCTGCGATACGCCCGCCAAGACATACAACAATATCCTGTAACATCTTACCTTTTGTAAGATACATCTCATCCTTTTCCGGCAGCGGCATCGTATAACCACCGGCACCCTGTCCGGTCGGAATTACGGAAACCGTATAGACCGGTCCGACATCCGGCAAAACATGGAACAAAATTGCGTGTCCGGCTTCGTGATATGCCGTAACTCGTTTATCCTTTTCAGAAATAATACGGCTCTTTTTCTCTGCACCAATTCCCACTTTGATAAAGGACTTGCGAATATCTTCGTCCATCAAATACGGGCGGTTTTCTCTTGCCGCGCAAATCGCAGCCTCGTTCAAAAGATTTTCCAAATCCGCACCGGCAAATCCTGCCGTTGTACGTGCGATTTCTTCCAAATTCACATCATCCGCTAACGGTTTATTTTTCGCATGGACTTTCAAAATTTCCTCACGGCCTCTCACATCCGGAAGACCCACGTGGATTCTGCGGTCAAAACGTCCCGGCCTGAGAATTGCCGGATCCAGAATATCTACACGGTTGGTTGCCGCCATCACGATAATTCCCTCATTAATTCCAAAGCCGTCCATTTCAACAAGCATCTGATTTAACGTCTGCTCACGCTCATCATGACCACCGCCAAGACCGCTTCCTCGTCTTCTTGCCACGGCATCAATCTCATCAATAAAAACAATACACGGTGCATTTTTCTTTGCTTCCGCAAACAAGTCACGGACACGGGAAGCACCGACACCGACAAACATTTCCACAAAATCAGAACCGGAAATACTAAAGAACGGAACACCCGCTTCACCGGCAACTGCTTTGGCAAGCAATGTCTTACCGGTTCCCGGAGGGCCCACCATAATCACACCTTTCGGGATTCTGGCACCTAAATTCGTATATTTCTGCGGTGCCTCTAAAAAGTCTACAATTTCTTCTAACTGTTCTTTTTCCTCGACCAGACCGGCGACATCCGCAAATGTCTTTGATTTTTCATCCGGTGCGGTCATTCTCGCACGGCTTTTTCCAAAATTCATCATTTTGGCATTTCCGCCGCCTCCGCCCTGCGCCTGGCTCGTCATCATTGTAAACAAAACAAAAATCAGAACGAATCCTATTGCATATGGCAAAATCTCCAAATACCACGGTGTTGTCTCAACGTCCGAGACAACTACATTTGTAAAATGTGCATCGTCTAATTTTTCAATAACTACATTCACATCCGGTGCATAGAAAGAATGTTTTTTACTGTTTTTCATTGTCACACGAATTTCACCGGTTGGAACCTGCTCATTTTGTCCCACCACAACGGACTGTATTTTATGATTCGACAAATCGTCCTTAAACTGTGTATAAGTATAATTCTCCTCTGTCCATCCGGACATAAAATCGCTTGAAATCATGGCAATCAAAATTATTGCCGCCATCGCGACAAAAAAGCCATAACCTTTCCATTTTCTCATCGGATTAATCCTCCTTTATTTTCAGCTCTCCGATATAAGGCAGATTGCGGTATTTCTGGGCATAATCAAGTCCAAATCCAACCACAAATAAATCATCAATCTCAAAACCGGTATACGCCACATCCACTTCTGATACGCGGCATGCCGGTTTATCTAAAAGCGTACAAATGCGCAAACTTTTCGGTCCACGTTTTTCTAACATATGGGCAAGATACGAAAGTGTGCGTCCGCTGTCCACAATATCTTCAATAATCAGCACTTCACGGTTTTCCAAACTCATAATCAAATCCTGACTAATCGTAATACTTCCGCTGCTGGTCATACCATTTCCATAACTTGATACACTCATAAAATCAATCGTAACCGGCACTGTAATATATTTTGCCAGTTCGCAGGTAAAAAATACACTTCCTTTCAAAATGCAAATCAAATGAAGTGTTTTTCCTTCGTAATCACGGTTAATCTGCTCAGCAAGTTCCTTCACTCTTGCTACAATTTCATCTTCTTTAATCAAGACGTTGATTTCTTCTTTCATGACGTATCCTTTCTTTGGTCACAACCAAAACATATTTTGTATTTTGATTTATTTTGCAGGCTGCACTGATTCGGTTTGGAATTGCCCATATCACGTGGGAGCCGTCCGCCAGTACAAGCTGCCTGTCCCGACGCTCTTTCGCAATCTTTTCATCCATATAGTAGCGGGATAATTTCTTTTTATGCCCCTTCTCATCAAGTATAAAAAAATCTCCCGGTCTTGGATTGCGAATCGTCAGTTTACTATTTATCTTATCATAATCAAACCATTTCGTATAGTCTTTTTGTGGAATTTCTGAATCCAGTCGTATCGGGGTGGTACTTTTTGGCTAATACACGATAGGCCTTTTTGTGGAATTTCTGAATCCAGTTTTTCACGTGCCACCACCTCAAAACGAAAGCGGTAATACACACCATCCATTTCCACTATATTCCCGGATGCCATGTCACATTCCACACAAACATTTTCCTGCTTTTTTGGCTTATTTTTCGTAAGCCTGAAATACTCATAATCACAGACAACAAAATAGCCGCCCGGCAGAGAAAACGTGCCATTTCCTTTCTCTGCAATTTTTTCATATAATGCCTCATAATGCGCTCTCGTGACATCTTTTACGCCGGAGATTCCCTGCTCTAAAAAGAGCGACAAAATCTCTTTTTGCAAAACCTCCGGAAGTCCCCGGCACACATCCCGCCTTAACAGAACTTCTTTTCCCTCATGGAAAATTACATGTTCCGCCTCACACTCTGCCTGCTCACGGATATACTTACGCCACTTGCCAATGTCATCCGCCGCATCCGCAATATGCCTTACCGCACCCGGGTTTAAGTTCTCTTTTAACAGTGGCAGTAACTCCTTCCGAATCCAGTTTCTCTGATACGCTGTATCCTGATTCGTAACATCCTCCCGCCACGGTATCTTTTTCTCCTCCAAAAACGCGAGAATTTCTCCCTTTTCGGCAAACAGAAGCGGTCGTATAATAAAATCTCTTTTCGGTAACATCGCCGCCAAGCCTCTGGCAGAACTCCCACGTATCAGCCGGAACAAAAATGTCTCTGCCTGATCCTCTTTGTGGTGCGCCACTGCAATACAGTCCGCATTTTTTTCCCTGCGCAATTTTTCAAACTGCTCATAGCGGCATACCCGGCCTGCCTCCTCCTCACTCATTCCCCACTTTTTTGCATACGCCGGTATATCTTCGGAAACTTCAAAATACGGAAGTTCCCACTTGTCTGAAAGCTCTCTCACAAAACATGCATCCCGATCGGCATCGTCTCCCCGGATGCCATGTTTGACATGCAGAACAAACAGAGACAAATTCATTTCTTTCCGTAAACTATTTAATAAATACAAAAGGCATACCGAATCAGCACCACCCGACACCCCCACAATAATCTTGTCGCCCGGTGAAAACAAGTGGTGCGTTTCGCTATATCGAATCATTTCTTCTCTCACGGCTTCATCCTCCGCATTTATTGTAACGGTTTTCCTTTTTTTCGTCAAACTTTATTCCAGATTCCAGCCACCAAAACGCTCATGTCGTCAGATGCCTCTTTTGTGCTGTGCGCCAGTGTGTTCATCAAAATCTGGTTTGCCATGTCATTCGCATTTTTACAGTACAGTCTGTCAATGAGTGTCGCCATCTCTTCCTGACTGTCGCTCTCTATATTTCTCTCATAAAAACTATCAAGCACGCCGTCCGAAACCATGATAACCATATCGCCTTCCTGCAATTGTACGACGGCAACATCCGGCTCAGCCTGCAAATCCACGCCGACCGGAAGCGCACTGGAAGCAATCATTTCTACTCCGTCTTCCCGCTTTACAAAAGTAGTAGCCGCTCCATTTTTCATGATTTCACAAATGCCGGTATGAAGGTTAATCGCCGCCATATCCAGTGTTGCAAATGATTTTCCCTCATAATTTGCAACAAACAGCGTGTTCAGAAGTCTGAGCGCCGATTTTTTTTCAAATCCTGCTTCCATCAAATACTCCAGTGCCTCGATTAGATTACTGCTGTCGCGGTCCGCCATTTCACCACTTCCCATGCCGTCCGTTAAAACCATGAGAAGCTCACCGGTTCCCGAAAGTTCCAAAAACGAATAATTGTCGCCCGACACACTCTCACCGCTTTTGGCAACTCTGGCAAGCCCCGTAAGCGCCTTATATACTGTGTCCTGTCTGAAAAACATCGTATCCGTTGTGGAGGAAAGTACATTTCTTGTCTCTCTTGCCGGACACATCATAATGCCTGTTGCGCGATACAGCGCCTGTGCAACATCGGTCTTTGTCAGGCAGTGGTTGCCATGGCAGGCACCGGTAAACATTACTTCCAGATATCCGCCCCTTTTTTTCACCGATAAACGTGCCACCTTGATGCCCTCTTTTTTTAGCTCCTCTAAAATTCTTCGTTTTCGCTCTTTTGGTAGTTCCTCTGTTTCTCCTAAATTGATGGTAAACGATTTTAACGCTACCGCAATTTCTTTCATCTGCTCCGCCATCACACGGCGGTTTTCCGACATCCGGTTATGCCAGCCAAGTCTCACATTTTCCCCGGCAATCCGCTCCTCGACCTGATGCACATATTCATCTAAGTGCATACAGCGTCTTTGAAAATCCGGACTTATCTGTGACAGCGTTACACTTCCGTCCTGTCCCACCTGCCACAAAATCCGCCGCAGGCTTTCATTGGTCTCCTCATAATGACGGTTCCAGCAATATTTACAATTGATACATTCGTTGCACGTATCACGAGATAACTGTGCAAAAATATCCTCTAGCCGTTCTTCCGACAACCCCTTTTCTTCCATCTCATTTTCAAAACTCTTGGACAGCCGGCGAAAAGCATCCGAAAAGTCTTCCAGCTGATGGTTTGCAAGTGCGCGGACATCCTCTTTGGCAAAAGAATCCTCTTCCCGTTCGGGTATGTCTTCCTCCACGCAGTGAATGACCCGCCTTGGAATGGCAAAGAACAAAATAACCGCCGACAGCATTGCCCGCAGTTCAATAATGCCATACAAGTCCTTAAGCGAATACACGGCGAGCAATACGCCGACAAGCAGATACAGCCCGCCGCTTACCAAGCGCCCCATTTTACGCAGCGTCCCCGCGCACACACCGAGCAGACAGCAAATGCCGACAACCACCATATTTTCCCCGGTAAGTGCCAGTAAAATTCCTCCCGCCGCCCCGGCAATGGCACCGGTCGACGCCCCATACCGGTATCCCATAAACAAAATCATGAAATACGAAAGTGTTCCGGAAATGGAAAAAATCATATCCGCCTGCCTCGGTAGCCCATACAGTGCTGTCACCGCAAGGATAAGAAGGCTAATCAATTCCTCATTGTTAAATAATTGATTCCACTCTTCATACAAAATAAAATGCACACCCCATTGATACACATTGGCAAGCGCAAATACCATGACACTCTCAAGGATACTGAGCCAGAATACTTCCCATGTATTTACGGCAAGAATACTGTTCAAAATACCTGCCGCCATATTTAAACCGCCTGTAAGAAGTGCTAAATACACCGCCTGTCCGGTATGGCTTGTCCACTTTTCCTGTATTTTTTCGAGTGACAGAACAAGCAGAAAGAGCGTAAGATACTTAATAAGCGAAAGTCCTTCTATGCTGCTAAACATGCCTGCCAAAACAAAAAGAGCCAAAAGTTTCCTGCCTTTTCGCTCCGCTGCCACCGCAGCAAACAATGCCACACCAAAAGGATTAATTCCATACAGCCACACGCGTCCGGTCAAAAATCCTGCCACTAACAATAACAAATATCGTTTGTCAAAACATATTTTTTGTTTCTTGTCTTTCAAAATCCGTGCCCCCTTGTCTTTCTCTAAACACTCTCAGTATAAAGAGAGCATACAGAAAAAAATGTCAAAATCGGAAGGGTATTTTCAAGAAATTTTCGACAAAAAAAGACCACTGCCTAAGCAATGGTCTTCGTTCTCATTCTGCCTTAAACACAATTTCATTATCGTATACCAGTCCAAATTTTTCACGCGCCACATCTTCCACATACTGGTCTGTTTTACGATACTCTTTTTGTTCTTTAATCTGTTCCTGTTCTTTTTTCAAACTCTTTTTCTTATCTTTTAAGTTCTGCTGCTCTGTCGCAAGTTTCTGACAGTTTGCACGCAGAGACCCGATTCCTCAAAAACTTCCCTCTCAATACACTTTTCGGAAGTCTCTCCCAGATGTACTCCTCCGCCGATCATATAGTAATAATCGCCGAAATTGCTTTTTACAAAAAGCATTTTATTATCATGTATCAGGATACCGCCTGTGCGATATCTGAACCAGTTGTTGCCCTTTTTAAATCCGCAGTCTTTCGAGTTATGTATGTAATATAAATATTAAAAATGAGAAATCCCAATAAAATTGCAATTACTTCAATTACACTTTCCACGGAATTTACGTTTATCATATATCCATAAACCACAAAGCTCTCAAAAGCCGTCATTAAGAGCAAAAATATAGATTCTTGTATCTTTATTTCTTTTAGTTCGTTTTTTTCAACTATTGATATAAAAATCCTACACAATAAATAAAAAACCAGCAAATTAAGCAGATTACTTATTATTAGCAGCTTATCATCTGAGGCTATTTCATCATAGCTTTTGCCCAATAAAGCAGCCCACATTATGTATGTAACAGTATCACAAAATACAATAAAAAACATAACAACAACAACTATGATGACAGAAAAAGATAAACAAAACCTAAAAAAGCTTGTAAGACTTTAGCTGCTTCTTCAAGTTCACCTTTAATATCAA